>MRWG01000311.1_pt1 | contig 71219 bp, 54 predicted proteins | sample 1013341 | NCBI WGS metagenome assembly MRWG01 (sample SAMN06117577, study PRJNA244670) | biofilm metagenome | biome: Water; feature: Cathode Biofilm; material: Biofilm; isolation source: microbial consortium enriched at the cathode of a solar microbial fuel cell | place: USA: District of Columbia ...
CGGCGGGATGGCCGGCGCCGGCACGACGGCCGCTACCGTTGTCGCGGCGAAATCCGGCGGGCGCCGCTGGGTAGCGTTCGCCGCCGGGATCTGTTTCGTGCTGCTGCTGTCCGTCGGCGGCGGGGTTGGTATGTTGCTGCCGGTGCCGGTTCTCGCCGGGATCATTTGCTATGTCGCGATCGGCATGGTCGATCGCGACATGTTTCGCTGGATTCGCGATCGCCGGAACCAGGTCGACGCCGGGATCGCCTGCGTCGTCGCCATGATTACGGTGTTCTACGACCTCATGATCGCGGTCGGGGTGGGGATCGGGATCGCGATCGTCCTGTTCATCCGCAGTGAGATCAAATCGCCCGTCGTGCACCGGCGCTCGACCGGGCGACAGTCCCGCTCCACCCGGCAGCGCAACGAGCGCGAGACGAGCCTGCTCGGCGAACACGGCGACCGCATCGTGTTCCTGGAACTGCGCGGCAACCTGTTTTTCGCCACGGCGGATCGATTGTTCGAGGAAATGCTCGACGACCTCGATGAACCGAAGTGGTTGATCGTACACCTGCGCCGGGTCGGGCAAATCGATCTGACGGCGATCCGCTTTTTCAAACAGACCGCGAGCCGGCTCGCGGCACACGGCGGGCAGTTGCTGTTTTGCAACGTGCACGAGCGCTTCGGCATCGGCCCGGACATGGGCAGCGCGCTCGACCGGATCGCGGCCGGCGGCGGGACCGGTGTGCTCACGTTCAACGGCAAGGATGAATCGCTGGAATATGCCGAAGACGCACTGCTCGGCGATCTCGGTCACGAACCGACCAGTATCGATGGCGCGGTTGCGCTCGAGGACAACGACCTGTGTCGCCACCTCGATGCCGAAGACGTGCGGGTCTTGCGTGGCGCTGTCGTCGAACGCTCGCTCGGTCCCGGTGAAATTCTGTTCGCGGCTCACGCGAGCGGCGCCGAGATGTATATCGTGCTGCGCGGCCAGGTGGATATCCGCCTGCCAACGACGAGCCATCATCACAAACGCCTCGCGAGTTGCGGTCCCGGTTCATTCTTCGGCGAATTGTCGATGCTGAAACCCGGCCCCCGCACCGCCGAGGCGCTGGCCATGCGGCGTACCGAGCTGCTCGTGCTCGAGCGCAGCGGGCTCGCCCAATTGCAGAACAGCCACCCGGCGACGGCCGTGCGTCTGCTGCGTGCGCTGTGTGAAATTGAAGTGGCGCGATTACGCTGGTCTTCCAATGAGCTGCAACGCCTGTCGGAATCCTGAATCGCGTAATCGACAATCGAGTTCAAGCCATAGCGAGGAGAAGATCATGGATAAAACGCTGCAACCGAATTTGTCCGGCACATACCGCGCCGCGCTCATCGCCGGGTTAATCCTGGCCGCGAGCACGTCCACGGTCGACGCCAACGAGGTGATTGCGCAGGGCCGGGACCGTTACGTGAACGATTGCGGCGGCTGCCATGGCGTGGACGCACGCGGCGGCGGCGCGGTTGCCGCGGCGCTGAAAATGCCGCCATCGGATCTGACCGTGCTCGCGCGCGACAACTCCGGAACGTTCCCTGAAGATTACGTGCGGCGCGTCGTCGATGGGCGTGAGCTCCCGCCCGCGGCGCACGGCGAGACTTCGATGCCGGTGTGGGGTGAGCATTACAAGCGTGCGTTGCCGGGTTATTCCGAAGCTGTCGTCAGCGCCAAAATTGACGCGTTGATTGCCTACCTGAAATCCGTCCAGAGCGATTAAGCGGGGGCGGAGTCCGCACGAACGCGAGACGCACCGGGCATGAACGTCGCGAACGGGCTCAGCGTGCTGCGCCTGGCACTCGCTCCGGTCCTGCTGTCGCTGGCCTGGCTCGACGAACCGCGGCTCTTTCTCAGCGGTCTCGTGGCGGCGTTTCTCCTTGATCTCGTCGACGGTCCGATTGCGCGGTACCTGCGGCAGGTGTCCGTCGTCGGGGCCGAACTCGACAGCATCGCGGATTTTGCGATTTACAGCGTCTTCATCATTGGCGCCTGGCTGCTGTGGCCGGATACCGTGCGACAAATGCCGGTGTATTTCACCGCCGTTGCGGCGAGTATCGTGGTGCCGGTCTGCGCCGGAATCGTGAAGTTCCGGCGTCCGACGAGCCTGCACACCTGGATGGTGAAGGCGGCTGCCGTGAGCATGGCGCCGGCGGCCATTGCCTTGTTTGCCGGGATTGCGCTGTGGCCGTTCCGCGTCGCGACGTTCGTGTGCGTGCTCGCCGCGATCGAGGAATGCATCATCATCGCGTTGTTACGCGAACCACGCAGCGATGTGCACAGCATTTTTCATATGCCGGGAAAATCATCCAGGCGTAACGGCTCGCCATGACGGGCGGGCTCGATCGACGCCGATCCGTTCCGGCACGCACCTGCCGTGGGAGCAAACCGCGCGCGGGCGAATTTTTGATCGTGGTCAGTAACGTGTCCGGCGCCCGGGCTTAAGATAAATTGAATTGTCACGAGTTCCTGAATCCCCGTCCACCGGGATTCGTCGCCGGTTCTCGTACAGACGACGGGTTCAGAGTCGGAGGGCTTTTCATGCAAAGTGTCAGGCAAGGGATCGCGGCAGCGATCGTTTTTTTCGCGCTGATCCCCGAGCTCCATGCCGGGCTGATCCGCTACGAATTCACCGGTACGATGTCGACGATTCGTGCCGAGGCGCCGGATCGGACGACGGACGTGTCGGCACAGTTCGCCGCGTTACTGCCATTCGCGGCAGGCGACCCGTTTACCGGTCACCTCGTTTACGATACCGCGGTTCCGGATGTGAGCCCGGACCCCGAGACGGGTATTTACGACCAGGCCTTGCCTGACGGATCGCTCACCTGGGATATCGGCGGGGCGCGGTTTACCTCCGGCGGCGGACTCGATATTCGTGTGCTGGACCGCGACGCGACGACAGGCGATCTGTTTGTCGCGAACCATGGCGTCGTGTACGGCAACGCCGGACTGGGGGCCCCGCTGCTGCCCGCTGGTCTCATGGTGACCCGATCCGGCACCGGCGCCTTGAGTACGGCCGACTTCGGATTGCAATTGTTCGATCGTTCGGATCGAACCGCGTTGACGTCCGACGCGTTGCCGAATCCACTCGAATTCCCGGAATTCGATTTTGGTTCGGTCTCATTCAGCACCGGTGGCGGCAGTACGTTTCGGCCACACAGCGTGGTGACCCCGCTCGGGAGCCTTGAAATCGGCTCGATCCTGCTGAGCGGCCAAATCGACAGCCTGCGGGTTGTCCCCGTTCCGGAGCCTTCGGCCGCCGCGCTGCTGCTCGCGGTGCTTGTTGTAACCCGCGGGCGGCCTGGTCGCAGTCGTCGTCGCGTATTACGATAGGCAGTCGACACTAACGGACGGCCGAGGCCGCATGCAATGGCTGACGTTGTACCTTTCCCGGGCGCGAAAAAGCGCCGGGAACGCAAGTCCCGGCAGAAAACGCTCTGCAACAGCGGCTTCCACAAATGGGTGATCGACGACGCGAAACAGTTCGACGTGAAGCAGGGGCGCCTCGTAACGGTTGAGCGCTGCAGCCGCTGCGGGCACGTGAGAACGTTGCTCAAGTAGCCCGCGCGTCGGGCTTGTCCGCGAACCCGGCTAGGCGAGTTCGAACTCCTGGTATCCCTGCTCTTTCACTTCGTCACACTTGACCCGGTACGCGTCAACGCCGCCGATATAGGCGAGCAGTTGCGGCTTCTTGCCTTCCACGTTCGAACCCATGTACCAGGATTTCGTTTTCGGCACGAGCGTCGCGGCGGCGACTTCCTCGTGGTGCGCCACCCACGCCGCTTCGGCCGCGGCGCTCGGTTCGATCGAGCGTCGTCCCGTGTCGCGCACGTAGGCGATGGTGTCGGTCATCCAGTCCACCTGCTGTTGCGAACACGTCGGCACGTTGCAGAACGCCGCGGCCGGCGACAGCGGCGCCATGCCCATGAACAGGTTCGGGAAACCGTGGACCTGCAGGCCGAGGTACGAACGAATACCCTCGCGCCATTCATCGCCGAGCACCTTGCCGTCACGACCACGAATTTGCACCGTGGTCAGCGCGCCGGTGCCGGCGTCGAAACCGGTCGCGTAGATCATGACGTCGAGTTCAATCTCGCCGGCGCTCGTGCGGACGCCGGTTGGCGTGATCGCCTCGATCGGCGTTGCGTTTACATCGACGAGTTCCACGTTCGGCTGGTTGTAGGCTTCGAAATATTTCGTTTCGAGCGGCACGCGGCGGGTGCCGAAGCCGTAGTCACGCGGCAGAAGTTTTTCCGCGACGGCGGGGTCGTCGATGCGCGCGCGGATTTTCTCGCGCACGAACTCCGAAACTTCCGCGTTCGCGGCTTCGTCGGTAAACACTTCGGCGAAACTGCCGGTCCAGAATTTCAGCGAGCCGTCTTCCCACAGGGTTTCCAGTAACTCACGGCGCTGTTCCGGGGTGCAGTCATAGAAGCTGCGTTCATCCGCGGTGTAGTGAAAGCCGGCAAACGTCTTGTGCACGAGTTCCTTGTGTTCCGGGTAACGCGCCTTGACCGCCGCCTGCTTGTCCGCGTCGAGTTTGTAGTTGCGCATCGGGATCGCGTAGTTCGGCGTGCGCTGGAATACGGTCAGGTGACCGACGTCTTTCGCGATCGTCTGGATGACCTGGATCCCGGTGGCGCCGGTGCCGATCACGCCGACCCGCTTGCCGCTGAAGTCGACCGGTTCTTTCGGCCAGCGTGAGGTGTGATAGGACGTGCCGGCGAACGTTTCCCGCCCCGGGATGTTCGGGTAGACCGGTTCCGTGAGACCGCCCGCGCACGTGATCAGGAACTGCACGTCGAACTGTTCGCCGTCCTTCGTCCTGACGAGCCAGCGGCCGGTGTCTTCGTTGTAATCAGCGGTGACGACTTCGGTGTTGAACTGAACATCCTTGCGCAGATCAAACTTATCGGCAACGAAATTCAGATACCGCTCCGTTTCTTCCTGCGCCGGAAAGCGCTCGCTCCAGTTCCATTCCTCGAGCAGTTCGTCGGAAAACCAGTACTGGTAAACGTAACTCTGCGAATCCGTGCGCGCGCCGGGGTAGCGATTCCAGTACCACGTGCCGCCGATCCCGGTGCCTTTCTCGACCGCGCGGACGTTCAGACCCAAACCGCGAAGCTTGTAAATTGCGTAAAGACCGGTAAAGCCCGCGCCAATGATCAGCGCGTCAAGGGTCTGGACATTCGTTGCGGGACTGGCCTGGCTCATTAAGTCGTTCTCCGTTCGATCGATGTGTCTGTGACAGTAGCGGGGTCGGCGTCGCCGCGCCGACTTCAGGGGGCGGAAGTTTACGGTGAAACCCGGCCGGTATCGAGTGCAGTGTCCCGCCGGCAATCCGCAACCCGCCCGTGACGGCGCCCGCGTGGCTTGCGTCATTAAACGCGGACTGATATTGTCCGAGTTATGGCTTTTATCACGAGCAGCGTCGAATACGGGCTTCATTGCCTGCTGTGGCTCGTCGATCCCGACTGTGGGCAACCGAGCAGCCGCGACCTCGCGGAACTGCAGGGCGTGTCGCCTTCGTTCGTCGCGAAGATTTTTCCGAAGCTCGAAAAAGCCGGCATCGTGCGCGCCGCGCAGGGGGTGCGCGGTGGTTACCGGCTCGCGCGTGATCCGTCGGATATTTCCGTGCTCGACGTCGTCGACGCGATCGAGGGCGACAAGCCCCTGTTCGATTGCCAGGAAATTCGCGGGCGCTGCGCCGTGTTCGGCGACTCCGCGCCGCAGTGGGCGACGCACGGCGTTTGCGCGATCCATGCGGCAATGCTGCGGGCGGAGCAGGCCATGCGCGACAGCCTCGCGGCGGAATCGCTCGCGAGTATTGCCGCGACCGTCGGGCGCAAGGCACCGGCGGAATTCACCGACGAGGTCCGCACCTGGCTCAACGGCAAGGTGGCGGGGCGTGCGGCCGGCCGCGCGCGCGGTCGCCGCGAGCCGTTGAAATGATTCGAACGAACCCGGTGACCGCGCCGCTGCGGCGGGGCACCACGCAACTACCGGATGGTCCGGCACCCGAGGATACAGTGACATGACGCAAAAACTTTTGATCGCCGGTTCGGGTTTTGCCGGCATGTGGGCGGCGCTGGCCGCGGCCCGCGCCGCCGCTCTGAACGACCGCGACGGCGAACTCGATATCGTCGTGGTCTCTCCGGCCGCGGAACTCTGCATCCGCCCGCGACTGTACGAAACTGCGTTCGACGAAATGAATCCCGCCCTCGGTCCCCTGTTCGCGGCGGTCGGAATTCGGCATATCGCGGCGCTGGTCGAAGCGATCGATACGGCGAAACATGAAATTGTCGTGGTCGATGCGGCCGGCGCGCGCTCGACGCTCGCCTACGACCGCTTTGTCCTCGCCACCGGCAGCACGGTGTTCACCCCTGACATACCGGGGCTGCAGGAGCACAGTTTCAATGTTGATCAATTCGCGAATGCCGTCAGGCTCGATCAGCATTTACACGCGCTGGTCGACGAGCCGCCAGGCGACGCGCGCAACACGGTCGTGATCGCCGGCGGCGGCTTCACCGGGATCGAGACCGCCGCCGATATGCCCCAACGTCTGCGCGCGATTTTCGGTGACGACGCAAACATCCGGGTCGTGATCCTCGAGCAGGCGGACGCGCTTGGTCCTGATCTCGGAGCGGGGCCGCGCCCGCTGATCAGCGCAGCGCTCGGCGAACTCGGGGTCGAAGTACTGACCTCGACCGCGGTGACCGCGATCGATGCGGACAGCGTGACGACGTCGTCCGGCGAACGCATCGCGACCCGCACGGTGGTGTGGACCGCCGGCGCCCGCGCAAACCCGCTCGCGGCGCAACTCCCGGGTGAACACGATCGTTTTGGCCGCGTGCAGGCCGATCGCGAACTGCGGGCGCGCGGCGTCGACGATGTCTTCGTCACCGGCGATGTCGCCGCGGCGGCGACGGATGATGCGGGCCACACGACGCTCTTGTCGTGTCAGCACGCGCTGAGCCTCGGTCGGATCGCGGGGCACAACGCGGCGGCCGAATTGCTCGGCCTGCCGACGATGCCGTACAGTCAACCGAAATACGTGACTTGCCTCGATCTCGGTCCGTGGGGTGCCGTCTACACGGAAGGCTGGGAGCGCACGGTGAAGCTCGAACGCGCCGAAGCGAAAGCACTGAAGCGCAGTATCAACACGGAGTGGATCTATCCGCCGGCAGCCGATCGCGACACGGCGTTCGCGGCAGCCGATCCGGCGTTCGTCGTCGTCGCATAAGCGGCGCGGGTCGGGCGGCGCGTGAGCGGAGAGCGACAGCCAATGGATTACCACACATTCGATATCCCCGCGTTTCAGACCGCGGGCGGGGTGACGCTCGATCTGCAACTCGCCTACCGGCTGTACGGCGAACTCAGCGCAGCACGCGACAATGCAATTCTCGTGCTCACGTCGTATGCCGCACAGCACGAGGATGCCACGGCACTGTTCGCGGCGAGCCCGACGCTCGATCTCTCGCGCTACTGTGTCATCGTGATCAATATGTTCTGCAACGGCCTGTCGTCGTCGCCGAGCAATACGCCGGGTCCGCATGACGGTCCGCGCTTTCCCGCCATCACGGTGGGCGACAACGTTGCGTGCCAGCATCGACTCCTCGCAGAGCACTTCGGCATTACCAGGCTGCGCCTCGTCATGGGATTTTCGATGGGCGCGTTGCAGACGTTCGAATGGGGCAGTCGTTACCCGGACATGGTTGAAGCGATATTGCCGATCTGCGGCGCCGCGCGGGTATCGCCGCACAACTACCTGTTTCTCGACGGCGCGAAGGCGGCGTTGATGGCCGATCAAGCGTTCGCGGCCGGCGATTACGACATCCAGCCACAAACCGGACTGCTCGCGTTCGGCCGCGTCTACGCGGGCTGGATGTTCTCGCGGGCGTTTTTCCGTGATGCGCACTATCGCGCACTCGGCTTCGCGGACATCGAGGCCGTGGTGAAGTTTGCACAAGCCTACTTCATGCGCCGCGATGCGAACGATCTGCTGGCCATGCTCCGGACCTGGCAACATGCGGACATCAGCGTGAACGATCGCTTCGCGGGCGACTTTGTTGCGGCGCTACGTGCGATCCGGGCGCGCGCCATCGTGATGCCGGGCGAGACGGATCTGTACTTCACCGTCGCCGACAGCGAATTCGAGGTGGCGCACATGCCGCGCGCGGAGTTACGAGCCATCCGGTCTCCGTTCGGGCATGTGGCGGGATCGGGGATGGATCCGATCGGCAAGGCGGCGATCGATACGGCGATTAACGAACTGCTCGGTTGACGTTTATCGTGCCGTACTGTCGGCGGCTCGCCGTTTAACGACCGTTTCGAGCTAAGCGCACGTTCGGGAGCATCCTTTCGATCTATGCATCTGTCGCGATCACGGATCCGCACACTTCCCGGGTCACTGCCGTTACCGCGGGCTGTCCGCGCCGGTAACGCGTGATAATTGAAACCGTTGCCCTCGTTACGTCATCGTAATTCTTGATCGGTATCGCGTGCCGCACGCGATACCCGGCATCAGCGCACGAGTTCGCCGCGGCGCGGCGGTTGCCATTTCGCCGTGTAAACCGCGCAATAGTCCGTGCATTCCTTGACTACGCTTAATGTGCTTGCCATGCAACCGCACGCAAGCATAACCGCGCCTGCATAACGAAAACCAATAACAGCAGCGCCCAACAAGTGGAGGATCAAGTCATGCCCGTAGGAAAGGAAATCGGTGCCTTTAAAGGCACATTCACATCCGTCAGAACCTGCGAAATCAACGGCGATGACGGCGTTGTCGAAGGCACGTATACCGCCAAGGTGTCCGGACAGCTCGCCGGGACGGCCGTCGGTACACTGACATTTTCCGGCGCGAACAGCGGCGGCACCCTCGGCGATCTCGGCACCGGGTATCTCGATTCCGGAGATGCCGTGAACTACAAGGGACAGGGCGTCTACTGGTCGGGGAAACACGGCGCGTGGGAAACCCGTGCCGCGGTGTTGATGCGCGATCAAATGGTCGTCGCCGAAAGCCAGATAAAAATGAAGGACGGCGTGTTTTCGCTCAGTGGCAAACTGTTCGAACTGACGTAACGTTGCACACGTGTTGATCTGTATTGGCCGCGCCGCCAGCGCTCGAGTGGAGATAAAAAGCGCGCGGGTGCGGTCTGTCTGACTACGTGCTCGAAATTATGCAACAGTGACCCTGATGGAACGGGTACCGTTCCCCTCAATTCCAGGGGCAGGGGCAGGGTGTAGACAGTGATTCCGTTCCCGCGGCCACCGTGTCCCGGATTTACGCACACCGATTTAACGTGAGGGATGTACGCCGTAGCTCAATAGCAGCGCGATCAGCAGCAGGAATATTGCTGCCATCACGGTCGTGTCGAGCAGTCCGAGCGTATGGTCCTCGCGCAGCAGTTCCACGAGTACGAACAACATCGGGAACAGGAACAACAGCAGCAACATATTCGAAAACGAGAACAATAACGGCAACTCGGGATGGCCGGGATTGATCCCGAGCTGGTACACGCCGATGGCGATGAGCGTGAATGGCAGGACCATGAACATGACCTGGGTAATGCCACCGAAACTGTTCGCGAGTGCGATGCCGTATTCACGCTTGCGGTGTGATTGCCACAGGATCACGTATTCGCTGATCCCGGCGAACCCGGCCAGGGTCAATGCGGTGACCATGTGATTCAGGCGCAGATCCTGAATTGCGAGGTGGGCGAATTCCGCGATCTGTTCGCCACCGAGCGCTGCCCCGATCACGCCGACGAACAGATAACCCGCGATCAGCGACCAGGAACTCGCGTGCACGGGCGCATAGACGAGCGCGCGGCGCGTTTCGACTTGTTCGTCGCTCAGTTCGAGCACATCGCGCACCTGTTCTTCTTCCTTCGCGTAATCGTGTAGCAGCTTGTAGATGTAGACGCCGAAGATCGCGAGTTGCAGTATGCCAACGGCGATCAGATCGACCGCCGCGAACGCGTTTTTCGGATGCTCGCTGAACGACATTGCCATCATCACGAGCCCGAGTATGAGACCGATCGCCGCACCGGCAATCAGGACCTGCGTGCCCGCCCCGGTGATCGGCTGCGGCATGAGAAACTTGCCATAGCGGTCTTTCGGCAGGAAGAACGAGTAGATACTGAACACGAGTGCGTTGTTATAGATCGTGACGAGCGCAATCACGAACGCGGTCAGTGGGCTGACCGGGATCAGGAATCCAATCACGACGAGTTCAGGCAGGGTCGAGAGGATCTCCGCGCACGTGCCGGCGACGTAGTGATTCCAGTCGAGCCGGGCGGCGAGTCGCTCGCTCGCCGTCACGAGCGCGGCACACGCAACCTGCAGGATGAGCAGCCCGACGATCAGCGTCGCCGGGGTGCGAACCCACAACGGCACGCTGACCCCGTTGGCTTCGAGCAGGGTCAGGGTCGCCCATATCGCGAGCCCGATGGCGAGACGCGTGGCCCACGGCGCGTGGACGGCGCGCGCGATCGACGCGGGATTACCGAGGTAGGCGATCGACAGGCGATCCGGATCGATACCGGCGTCGCGCAGCGTCTCATCGGCGAGTTCGGGTGCATCAGGTAATCCGGCACCGGCGACGCCGGTCGGTCGTTTACGCATGCTGTGTGGCGTGTTCATGCCGGTTCCGTCGTTGAGTCTGCGGGAAACGCGCGTGGCGTTCGGTGCGCCGGACATGATACTGCACTACGTTCCGCGCGAACTCGCCGCGAATCCGGTGGCGTTTCCGGCACAAGCCGGGCACGGAAATCCGCGCCGCCTCGGTTAATATTCCCGTTACGGATGTCGCCGCTGTTGATACGACGGCGGCGGGCGCAACAGGAGATACCCGGATGCCGAAGGGAGAAGTCGATGCGCTGCCGCAAGGCGCGGCGCTGACCGCGCGCGATGCCCGCTTTCGCGATTGCCCGGATCCGATCTACGACACCTTGCGCACGCACGCCCCGCACTACGATGATCGCGCCTACGGGCGCACGCTGCTGACCCGCCACGATGATGTCCGTGCGGCGCTGCGACACAAGCGCTTCAGCGTCGACGCGCGCCTGAGCGGGCCGGATTCCTACGTGCGCCGGATTGCCGGCACCGGGGGCGACGAGCGTCAGGGAGAGGCGGCCTACACCCCACCGCTCGTGCTGCTTGACGATCCGGATCATCGGCGCATTCGCCTGCTCATGAGCAAGGCCTTCAACCCGCAGTCGATCGCCGCGATGAGCGAACGGATCGGGATGATCACGCGCGAACTCCTCGACGCCTGCAACGGTCGCGACCGCATCGATCTGATCGCCGATGTCGCCGCGCCATTGCCGACCCAGACGATCCTCGAAATGATGGGGATGCCGGTGCAACGGCGCGACGACTTCAAGCGCTGGTCGGAAGCGATCCTCATGGGTTACGACCCCGCGCGTGATCGGGCGACGCAGGCGCGTCTGCGCGACGCCTACGTCGCGATGGGCAGCGAGTTTCAGCGCGTCGTGGATGCGCGTCGCGCAAGCCCGCGCGAGGATCTGATCTCCGCGATGGTGCGGGCGCAGGAGCATCGCGACAGATTGACGGATCTGGAGATCATCAGCCTGTGTACCCAACTGATTGTTGCCGGTAATGTCACCACGACGGACCTGATCGGCAACGGGATTTTCGCCTTGCTCGAGAACCCGCACGAACTTGCGCGCTTGCGGGCCGATCCCGCACTCATCGATAACGCAGTCGAAGAGATGTTGCGTTTCGACTGCCCGATCACCGAAACGGCGCGGATCCCGCTGCACGACGATCGGCTGAACGGCTGTCCGGTGCACGCGGGCACGACGTTTACCGCTTCGCTCGCCGCGGCGAATCACGACCCGGCCGTCTTCCCCGAACCGCATCGCTTCGACATAACACGCGATGCGAGCGCCCATCTCGCGTTCGGCAGCGGCATTCACGTCTGCCTCGGTGCACCGCTGGCGCGACTCGAAGCGCGGATCGCCATCGGCGAAATCCTTGCCCGCTGGCCGCGCCTGCGGCGTGATCCGGAGATCACGCCGCGGCGGCGTCGCGCGCTGCCGTTTTTCCGCGGCTTTACGCACTTGCCGGTACGCATTGCCTGATTGACGCCGGGAGCCGTGACACCGGCGCCCGCAATCAGGCTTCGATGACAAGCGAGCCGTCGCCGGGGTCGACCGTGATCGTGATAGTGACGCTGGCCGAAACCGCCATCCCGCGTGGCCACTGCAAAGTCTTGTGGGTAACGGCCACATGTGCTGCAATGCGGGGCACGACAAAGATCAAAACGTAACAACCAGCCGTCAGCGTGCCCATCGCCGGTCATGCGACGAATTGCCGCAGGAAGCAGGCCATGAGAGAAATTATCGCCTGCTCCCCGCCCCGCGCGGCCGTCCGCCGGGGGAACGCGCCATCCCGGGGTTTGCGCCAGCAACCCCGACGCGCACGAACGTCGCGGCCGCGTTTGTTCCCTGCACATGAAATGCCGCGACGCGTTGCGCATCTGCGAAACGGGTCCGTGCGGCTGCCCGACGCACGGCGTGTTGCGCACCGGGTCTTTCCCCACACGTGCCGCCGAGTCCTGCTACGAGACGGGCAGGCAATGACCGCGCTTGCTCCGGCGACGTTGATGCGTCTTTGTCCACCGCGCTTGTCCTGCGCCATCGGTGCGCCGGCAGCAGCGATCCCGGATGACCGTGGCATTCGCTGTATGGCGCGGCGGAATCACGTGTGAGTCGCGCGAAAAAGTCGCTGCGTATAACACTGTTCGTACTTGCGATCGCCGTGGCCGGGTTCCTCGTGTCCGCGGTTGTTGCCTGGCGTGTCGTCGCGAACCCGGAGCCGGAGCCGGTATCGACATCGAACGACGTCGGGTCGGACCGGCTCGCAGCCTTTCTCCAACGCCGGAACCTCGCAACCGCCGCCGGTGATTCCGGCAAGTCGCAGGCCGCGGCCAGGGTTCTGCAATTCAGCAACGCGGTCGGTGAATTCCGCGAGCGCGCGGTCCGCAGCGTGGACACTGCCGCGATGCTGAAACTTCCGCGGGTTGAACCCGGCGCATTGCGTGATCTTCTTGGGACCGAGATGTCGCTGGAATTCCCCTACATCTGGCCTTATGTCCTCGCGGGATCGTTTTACGTGATTGGCAATGTGCTGTCCGAAGACGCGATCGCGGGATTCTACAATCCCTACTTTGACGTCGTGATCCTGACCCGCTGGCGTTACACCGACGACCGCGGCTTCAGGCTCGAGCGTCTCGTCCCGGTCACCGGCCGGGCGTTTCTCGAAAACCGATCTTCGCGTGTGACTGATGAGCCCGCGTGGACGGAACTTCAGGGTTTGTTCGAAGTTCGCCTCGTGCACGCCGCGCAAGGATTCGCGAATCGTTTCGAGCAGCTTTATCCCGTCCTCGCGCGCGAAGCGCGCTTCCCGCCGATAGACGACGCAGCGGCGCGGGCGGCGGTTTCGGCGACGGAGACGCGCGTGTTTTACCTGATGAAATGGGTCATCGATGCGCAGGATCCTGCCGCACCGGTCAACTACGCCGCCGCTATCGAAACGTTGCAGAGTGCGCTCACGGCAGACTCCGCGGACGCGCTGGCGGCGCTCCTGCCCGCCGACAATCCGCAGGGCGCGGAATTTTTCCTCCAGCTCGACCCCGCGATTCGCGCGGGTCTGAAACCTTATCTCGTCGTCGAGAAGAACGTCATCTTCATCGATCCGGTCAACCTGCCGACCGCATTCCTGTCGGTGTATTTCGAGCCGGCCGGCGGCGGTTACGTCCCCGGACTGATAGCACTTTTTAACCTTGAAGCCGTGTACCCGCGTGACTGACCCGGCGAAGCAAACGCGTACCTGACGATGGATACAATGACCGCGTACCCGAACAGGCACCTTGCCGGAGCGCTCTCAGCCGCACTGATCGCGTTCGTACTCGTGTGTCGGGTCATCGAGGCGCCGTGGCCGCGCGCGGCAGACGCCGGGGACGCGCTCGCGCGCGTGTCCGCAACCGGAACCGACATCGCCGTCGTTCCCGCGCGGGCCCGGATACAGCAGTTTGCGGCCGCGAACCCCGCCGGCTTCGGCGCGGTGCTGCGCCAGACCTTCGGCACGCGCCTCGATGTGCAGACTCAGCGTGCCCTGGTGCAACAGGCGGCCGCGGGCCGCTTGCCGCTGCCCGCGCGGATCGTTTGGGTACCGTCCGCCGTGCTCGACGGGGCGCGGGGCGCGCATTCAGCCAGGGCCGGCGGCGTGATCTTTCTCGATCGGGGATTGCGCGACGATCCGGTACGGCTGACGGATGTGATGATCCACGAATGGGCGCACCACCTCGATACGACGTTGGGCCCCGGTGACGCGACGGGCGAGGAAGGGCACATTTTTCTGCTTGGCGAAAAACGGCGCGGCCCGATCCCGTTCGACGTCCATCGTCGTCTTGCCCGTGCAACCGACGGCCACGCGAGCATCGTCGTCGATGGCAAACGCTACGTCGTGGAGCAGGGACTGTTCGGCGATTTTTTCAGTGCCGTCGGGAACGGGTTGAAAAGTGTCGGCAATGGCATCGGCAATATCGCCAAGCAGGGCGTCAAATTAGTTGGCAACGGCGTCAAGGCGGTGGGTCAGGGTGTCAAGGGCGCCGTGCTGGCCGCTGGCGGCACGATTGCGGCGATTGCCGGGGATACGGCGTCCGCGAACAAATTGTTCAACTCTGCGGGGACCGCTTTCGAGGCTAGCGGGAAGTCGCTGGAGCGTGGGGCCGGCAATGCGCTCGACGCGGCACGCGATTTGAAGAACGCGCACGAAGGGGCGATGGATGCCCTGGACCAAATCGTCCCCGGCCTCGGTACGGTCGGTAACATCGCATCCGCTGTCTCGCCGGCGGGCCCGTTTCTCGCCGGGGCGAGCTCGATCGACAGTGTCAGGACCGGCTACCAGAACGGGGGGCTCGGCGGCGCCTTGCTGGCGGGTGGCGGCGAACTGCTGAAGCACGGTGCTTCGAAAGTGGGCGGCAAAGGCCTGAAAAAATCCCGCGTTTTTCGTGGCGGCAAAAACAAGAACGCATTCGACTGGGCAAGCTCGGGTCTCGACGAGTTCAGCGGGCAGGGTCTCGACGCGGGTCACGGCGCGTTGGCCGTCGCGCCGGGAAATGCGCGCGCGCCGCCGCGGCCGCCGGCGAGACCGGTATCGGCGACGCTCGCTTTGCGTTTCCCGAATCGTCCCGGCGAAGCCGAGCGCTCGATCGGTCGCATTGCGCGAAGCACGAGCGATCCGGAAGCGAAGACCACCGTCGCCGGCGAAACGATCGCCGCCGACAGTCCCGAGATTTCGCTCGAGGTCCGGTTTGACGATGGCGAGGTGGTCGCGGGATACCACCGGAATTTTTCGCCCAACATAATCTTTGACGATGTCAGCGGGGATCCGGGTGACATCGTCAAAATTGTCAACATGCCGGCAGACTTCGATGATCCGAACAGCGACCGTTACCCCGGCATCCTCGCGGCGACCGGGAAGGGAGTTGGCATTGCGTTTCTCAGGATGTCGCTGCGCGACGCGCCGCACGTAACGGCGTCGGTCGCGGTTGAAGTCGTCGACGAAGCATCGTTGCACGACCCGTTGCCGGCGCAGCCGAACGACCCGCCAATCGCCGCGAGCCTGACGTTGAACGTCACCGTTGATCCGTCACTCGGCGATGTCGACCCGAACACCGGGGACTTGATCCTGAAGAACCGGATCGCGATCAGCCGGGACGATCCCGCAGCACAATCGCTGAGCGTCAGCCCGGAAATCGAGCTCCGGGTGACTTTCCCCGACGGCACGACCGCGGGGCCGCATGACTATCACCGGTATTTCGCCGGCAATGTCGTGTTCGACGACGCGAGCGGCGATCCGGGCGATATCATCCAGGTGCAAACCCTGCCCGTCGACGAGGACTACGCGCCGCGCGGGCAATTTGCCGCCTTTCTCACACCCACCGGCAAGGGCGTTGGCAGCGCCGAGTTCAGGGTGTCGTTTCGCAATGCGCCGGCGCTGGTCTCGACGGTCTCCGTCGAGGTGGTGAACGCCGCGATGCTGGAGGAAGAACGCGTCGCGAAGCGCGAGCAGGCACGCGAAGCCGCACGCCTCGCGGAACGCGAGAAACAACGCGAGGCCGAGCGACTCGCCGCACTCGAACGGGAACGTGAGGCGGCCCGCCAGGCTGTGCTCGAAAGAGAACGCGAAGCGGCGGCAGCGGCACGCCGGCAGGCCGAGCGCGAGGCCGAACAGGCACGCTTGCAGGCGGAAGCACAGTGGGCAGCGGAACAGGAGCGGCTCAGGGCCGAAGCGGCGTGGGAAGCCGAACAGGAGCGGCTGCGTCAGCAGGCCGCATGGGAAGCGGCGCAGGAAACCGCGCGGCGGCAAGCCGAGCGCGAAGCTGCAGAGCAGGAAGCGGCGCGCCAGCGGGCATGGGAAGCGCAGCAAGCGGCCGACGCTGCCGCACGCCAACGTGCTGCCTACGAAGAGGCCGAGCGGCAGCGCCAGCGTCAGGCCGCGGCGGCGAACAGCGGCAAACAGGCGACGTGCTACTTCAATTACAACGGCAACCTGAGCGGATCGCAGTGGGGTAACCACGGGCAGGGTGGCGCGCTCGGTGTCGGTCGTTCGCAGCGACTCGCGTACGAAGGGGACTACGCGTTCGTGTTCATCGTCGAGTCGAATTACAACGGAGAGGTAACATGCCCGAGACAACTATCGCTGGAATGCGAGGACTGCGAGCCAGGCGCACCGAGATGGTGAGTCGTGCCGCGACGCGTGCGCTTGCTCCGCGTTGCCGGCGGACGCATAACCGGCTGCGCGCCCGGTTCGCATCGGTCATTACCGTGGCGATGGTCGTCGCGGCGCTCGTGCTGCCGGTCGGCAACGCCATCGCGCAGGGGCTGAATCTGAACGGCGAATGGCACAGTCAGTATTCCTGTCCGTCGGGTGAAACGCTGCCGCTCGTGTTACGTATCGAGCACAGCGGGCAGACAATCAGGGCGGTCACCGCGCGTGCCGACGCCTGTCTTTACGCCGGTACGATCGCGTTCCAGGGAAATCTTTACGGCAATACGGGGAACCTGCAGTGCGGTGAGATCTACGATCCGAATCCGTCGACTCTGAATCCGAACGACAACTCGCAATCGTTCGGTGATTTCCTCGCGCAGGCGCTGGTTGAATCCCTTGCTGATGGCGCTGGCGGACCGGGCCGGTTCGCGGTGAGATACGCTCCGGGACCGATCCAGGTCATCAGTGCGGGTTCGATCGCCGCGTGCGGCCTCGTCTTTACCCGGGTTGGTGCGGCCCCGGTGGCAGCGCCGGTCGCGCCGCTGCCGGCGCAGCAGGCGACCGCCGGGCCGGTCACGTTTTACTGTTCGACGGACGGGCGCGCGTACGCACAGGGGAAGGGGGGCATTCTCTGTCCGACTCCGAGAGGGACGGTGCCGACCTGCCCGAATGGCTACGCGTGTACGTGCATCGACAGTGACGGTTCGTGTACGGATGGAGACGACGACTGGGGATATCGGCCGCTCGTGGCCGCGCAACCCGCCCCGGTCGCGCCCGCGGTGCCAGGCTACACGCCGCCGGCGCCGGTAGCGACGGCGAAATCACCGCTCGACTCGCTGACGAGGACCGGTCGTGACCAATGGCAGCAATACGAGCGCGCCGGGAATAACCGGGCGTTCGCATTGTCGCCGAGTACCGGCAGCTTTGGTTGGCGCAAGGATCGTAAATCCGTTGGCGAAGCCGAACAGGACGCATTGAATGCGTGCCGTGTTGCGGATTGCGCGGTCATCTCCGTTAACGGCGGAAACCCGAACGCCAACGCTAACCCCGTCGCCCCGCCGGCGGCAGCGCAGACCGGTGCGGGGAACGATGGCTACTGGAAAACGAACTGGGGTGATCTGTTCATTCAGATCAACGGGCAGCACGTCACGGGTTCGTATTCACAGGACAACGGGGAAATTATCGGCACGGTGTCCGGCAATCGCATCGTTGGCCACTGGATAGAGAACAACTCCGATCACCAGTGTCGTACGGCGCGTGGTGGACGTTACTACTGGGGACCGTTCGAGATGTTTTTCGGCGACGGCACTTTTTTCGCGCGGTGGGGTCACTGCGACGGACAACTCACATCGTCGGACTGGCGCGGCAATCGCTGACTCCGCGTCGCAACGGCGGCGCATTACCGTCGGCGGGCAAATCCGAGCAGTGCGAGTGCAGCGCCGAGCATCGGCAGTGCGGCGGGAAGCGGTACGGCCTGCACGTGCCATGCGATCGCGTAATCCCAGACAAAATCCGCCGGTTCGTCATGCACGACCCTGAGCGCGTAGTCGCCGTCCGGCGCAAGCATCGTCCAGATGTTCTCCGTGTTGTCGATGAGGCTCGTTGAACTCGCGATCCGCGTATCCCCGGCCACATCGATTTGCCACAACTCGAGGTCCAGGTTGTACAGTCGCGGATCCGCGCTGTAGCCAGGCCCTTCATCAACGGACAGGTTCCACACGAGCGACGCCGTTACCTCGGCGGCAAGCGCGGCCGTGGTGAAAGCATACGTAGCGACGGTGTTGCTGTTATCGCCGCCGAACGCCGGATCGTAATCGAAGCCCGACCACAGGAACGTGCCGCCGCCGTCTTCCACGCTGTCCTGTTCGCCGGCGCTCAGGATGCTGTGACTGCGCAGGATATTCAGTTGCCCGGCGCCGTAGCGCAGATCGAGTCCGTTGTCCGTTGCATGTTCGGCGCTGCCGCGGTAGTCCGTGATATTCGCGCCGGGATTGTCCGTCGCGCGATCGGCGCCGGCCATGAGCACGGCCTTGATCACTTCCGCACTGGCGGCGCTCTTGATCGGGGCCGCGCCCGCCGCGCGCGGGATGAGATCCGCTTCGCGTGACAGGGTCGGATCGGCTTGCGCCGTGTCGATCAACAGCGTTGCCGCCGACGTGACGACCGCGGTCGCCGCGCTCGTCGTGCCGAGGGGCGCGACGAGGTGCGGGTTTGCGCGTCCCGCGACATACGTCGTATCGAGTGCGAGGCTGCCCGTAGAATGCACGCCGTCGGTCCGCCCGACCGCGATCGCATTGAACGCATTCGCGAGTAGCGGTTTCAGTGTCGCGTTATTGCTGTTGCCGACGACCTGAATGAATTCGTCGCGGTTGATGAGCCAGTCGAGTCGCTGCAGCGCGTCGACGTTCTCCGCGGTATCGTCGTAATCGCCGACCCAGCTGTGGTTTGCAATCCGGCTCACGGAAGCCAGCGGCGCCGAACCCGCGGTGTCCACGCGGAGGAAATTGCTCAGCCAGTTATCCGCTTCGTAAATCGCCACGGTCTCGACCCCGGGGGTCATCGAACTCGTGGTGCCGGCGATCCGCCGGGCGCTGCCGGTAGCGTGGTCGGAATACACTTCGGTCGGCGGTAGCGGAACGAACGTGACGTCGAGCAATTCGCTGTGCAAACGGTTTGGCCACCAGGCGTCAACGGTCGTGCCCATGTGCTCGACGTCGACATTTGCTTCGACGAGCGTCGGCGCGACCGTCGCACCATTCGCGAGACCGGCGCCGTGCAGCAGCTTCAAATCCGTGAAGCCGACATCGTCGAGATAAGCGGCAGTGACCGGCGGGGTCGCGAGCACGAGGAGTAGCGGAAAAAATTTCTTCATGATCGCTGTCCGTTAGTGTCAGTGCCGCGTCGCGATGACGGCGCGACGGGCGCAGGGTGAGGTCGCGAAGTTGTCTGCATCGTCGATTTCCGCGGTCGGTGGTTCAGGATTGTCCGGCCTCGCGCGCCTTTTCCATCATCGCGGCAACGGCGCCCTGCGACGACATTTGCGCCCGTGTGCCCTCGGGATCGAGCGCGGAGGCGCGATCGAGATCGGCGATTTCTTCCGGCACGAACCAGTGCAGGCGTTCCGGGTCGTCATGATAGGCGGCCCACACGACCTTCGCGACTTCGATCGGCGCGATGAGTCGGAACATGCCTTCGGTGGCCGCGGTCTGTTTCATTTCGTCGGGAATGATCGCCGTATCAATGAGTCCGGGCAGCGTGTCGGCGACACGTACGCCGAAGCGACTGAACTCGACCGACAGGGCCTCGGTCAGGCCTTTCACCGCATGTTTCGTTGCGGAATAGGTTGCAATGCCCGCGATCCCGAACGTTGCTGACGACGATGACGTCGTGAAGCACAATGAATTCGGCGTTGCCTTGAGCAATCCGGCGGCGAGATGGATACCGTTCAATACGCCGATCAGGTTCACGTTGACGACAGCCATGATGTCGTCGAACGACTGCTCGTCGAAGAAGCCGAATTTACCGATTCCGGCATTGTTGAACAGCAGATCGAGGCGACCGTTGCTCGCCTTTGCGAACGTGTCGAGCGCGGCGGCATAGGCGTTGCGGTCGCTGACGTCGAGGACGCCGGTGAGACAGTTGTCGGCGCCCAACTCATCCTGCAGGTTTTCGAGACCGGCCGCGTTGACGTCGTAGGCGCCGACGAACCAGTCGCGCCCGGCAAACAGGCGTGCGGTTGCCAGGCCCATGCCGCTCGCGGCCCCGGTAATAAAGATGCATTTGCGGTCTTGTGCCGTGCTCATCGTCTTCACCCCCGTTTACTTGCCCGCCATCCTAGCGAGTCTCGGCCCGCGCGTCGCCTGGTCGAACAGGCGCGGCGTACCGCGCCCGCTGCCGGCGGACCCGTGTTGAGTATAGAGCCGTGCGGAAGCTTCGGCTCGGCGCCGTCATGCGGCGGTTGCGATCCGCGCGGGGGCGGGTCCGTTACGAACGCCGGCCCGTGTCGCGCGCTGCAGGCAAGCGCCGGCAAGGCGATAATGCGGATGACATGCCGCCATGCGCGCGGATAATGTTCGTGGACTGAATGAAGCAATATCACCGCGGGTGACCGGACGGTTCGCGAGGGATCCCTGGCCGCGGCCTGCTGCAAGCCTGCCTGACCGAGGACGACAGACATGAAGCTCTACACCTATGACGAATCCGGGAACAGTTACAAAGTACGGCTATTGATGTCGTTTCTCGGCGTCGACTACGAAAAAGTCGAGGTCGACCTGATGGCGGACGAGCAACACGAGCCGCCGTTTCTCGCGATCAACCCGCGCGGCGAAGTGCCGGTACTCGTTGACGGCGAACTCGTACTGCGCGACTCGGCCGCGATCCTCGTCTACGTCGCGGGTCGGCATGACGACGGGCAGTGGTGGCCGGCCGATCCGGCGGGGCAGGCGGCGATCGTCGAATGGCTCGCGTTCGCCGCGAGTTGGGTGCAATACGGCGTGTTTACGGCGCGCGCGATGATCTCGTTCGGGATCCCGGGCAACGGCTTGCCGCACGATTTCACCGAGGGGCTCGCCGAGGCCCGGATCCGCGGCGAGCGCTCGCTCGAAATTCTCGATCGGCATCTGTCGGCGGCGGACTGGCTCGCCGGCGGGCGGGCGACGATCGCGGATATCGCCGTGTTTCCTTACGTTGCGCTCGCCCCGATGGGTGACATTTCAATCGCGCCTTACGCGGCCGTGCGCGCGTGGATTACGCGGTTTCGCGAACTGCCGGGCTTCCACCCGATCGCGGGTCTCGACGACCCCGACTACCGGAAATAAACGCGGGCTCGCACGGCGGCGACGGCCGTAATGCTGCCGGGTCGCCCGCAGCCCGCCAGGGTTCGTCGACAGAGCCCGGCCGTCACGAGCGGCGCGGTCGCACCGCGGTCGTCGGCGCCGGCGCAGGTGCCGGCGCAGGTGCCGGCGCAGATGCAGGTGCAGGTGCAGATACCGGTACCGGTACCGGTGCGGTACTGAACGCTTGCTTGCAGGCAGGCGGATTTTCGTTTATAAATTTCAGTAATTACTGAAATTACAGATTATACAAACATGCCTGGTGACCAGCTTTCTCCGATGCTCGAAGCGTTCGTCCTGCACTTTGGCGAAATGGGCAGCCGTTGGGGCATCAACCGCACCGTCGGCCAGATCTATGCCTTGCTCGTGATCAATGAGCAGCCGCTGAACGCCGACACGATCGCCGAGACGCTCGGGGTCTCGCGCTCGAATGTGTCGATGAGTCTGAAGGAGCTGAATTCATGGCGTCTCGTGCAAACGCATCACCAGCTTGGCGATCGCAAGGAGTATTACTCGGCGCCCGATGATGTGTGGGATATCGCGCGCACGCTGATCGAAGAACGTCGCAAACGCGAGATCGATCCGACGCTGTCGGTGTTGCGCGATCTGCTGCTCGAAAGTCCGCACGACGAAGTCGAGGTCTATGCGCAAAAGCGCATGCATGACATGCATGAACTGATTGAACTCGCCACGCAATGGAGTACCGACATGCAGCGTCTGTCCACCGGTGAACTGCGTAAATTACTCAAACTCGGCGCGGGGGTCAGTAAGGTCCTCGACGTGCGCGAACGCCTGCGCGGGGGCGCGGCAAAGGGTGGGAGTTAAGCGCGTATGGATACTTTCCTGCTGTCCCGGATCCAGTTTGCCGCGAATATCAGCTTTCATATCCTGTTCCCGACCATCACGCTCGCGCTCGCGTGGGTGCTCGTGTTCGTCCGTTTGCGCTTCAACCGCACGGGTGACGAAACCTGGATGCGGATCTACCGGTTCTGGGTCAAGGTTTTTGCGCTGACGTTCGCACTCGGCGTCGTCAGCGGCATTACGATGTCGTTTCAGTTCGGCACGAACTGGCCGGGCTTCATGGCTACCGTCGGCAATATCGCCGGACCCTTGCTCGGCTATGAAGTGTTGACAGCGTTCTTCCTCGAAGCGTCGTTCCTCGGGGTCATGCTGTTCGGTATGGAGCGCGTGTCCAGGCGCGTGCATACGCTCGCGACGGTGCTCGTGGCCGTCGGCACGAGTTTGTCCGCATTCTGGATCCTCGCGTTGAATTCGTGGATGCAAACGCCGGCGGGTTTCGAAATGCGTGACGGAGTGGCGCACGCGGTCGACTGGTTCGCGGTGATCTTCAATCCGTCGTTGCCGTACCGGCTCACGCACATGCTCATCGCTTCGGGCCTGACCTGCGCATTCCTGCTCGCGGGCCTGAGCGCCTACCGCCTGCTCGACGGCGATCCGAAGCCCGCGCCGCGCAAGGCGCTGCAACTCGGAGTTGTCCTCGCCGCCGTGCTCGCACCGGCGCAGTTCATTGTTGGCGACTTTCACGGCTTGAACACACTCGAACATCAGCCGGCGAAAATCGCCGCGATCGAGGGCATCTGGCACACGGAACGCGGCGCGCCACTCGTGCTGTTCGGCTGGCCGGACAGCGAGTCGCGAACGAACCGCTACACAATCGAGGTACCGAAGCTCGCGAGTCTCATCCTCACGCACGACCTCGATGGTGAACTCCCCGGCCTCGACGAATTTCACGACCGGCACCCGCCGGTTGCACCGCTGTTCTTCGGCTTTCGTCTCATGGTCGGGATCGGCAGCGTGATGCTGCTCGTGGCCTGGTATTCCGTCTACCGCCTGTGGCGCCGTCGTCCGCTCGCACGCTGGCATCTGCGCGTGCTCGTTGCGATGACATTCTCCGGCTGGGTCGCAACGCTCGCCGGCTGGTATGTCACGGAAATCGGACGCCAGCCGTGGCTCGTCAACGGCGTCCTGCGCTCGGCCGACGCGGTAACCCCGGTCGCGCCCGGTGATGTCGGGTTGTCGCTCGCGCTGTATGTGACGCTGTACGCCGTACTCGGCGTCGCCTACGTGCATACGCTGTTTGTCATGGCGCGGCGTTCGTCGTTGCTCGAGCGCGAACTTTATCCCGGCAATGGTGCGACGGCCGCGCCGCAGCCAAACTGAGGTCGGGACGATGCCGGAATTTGCGAACGAAGCGTACTGGCTGCCCGTCATCTTTGCCGCGTTGATGGGGCTCGCGTTTTTGATCTACGCGGTGCTCGACGGTTACGACCTCGGGGTCGGCATTTTGCTGCCGGCACACGGCGAATCCGATCGGGACACGATGATCGCATCGATCGGACCGTTCTGGGACGCGAACGAAACCTGGCTCGTGCTCGCTGTCGGAATCCTGTTGATCGCGTTCCCGGTTGCACACGGCATTATCCTCGGCACACTCTATTTGCCGGTCGCGATCATGCTTGCCGGTCTGATCCTGCGCGGGGTTGCGTTTGATTTTCGCGCGAAGGCGCCAACGATGCACAAGGCACACTGGGACCTCGCACTGAAGGGCGGATCCGTACTCGCGACGCTGGCGCAGGGCTATATGCTCGGCCTTTACGTTGCCGGGTTCCGCGACGGCTGGGCAGCACACGCGTTCGCGAGCCTGAGCGCCGTTTGTGTGACCGCCGGGTACAGCTTCATCGGCGCGACGTGGCTCGTGATGAAAACCGACGGGGATTTGCAGCGCCGCGCGGTGCGCTGGGCGCGCATCAGTCTCTATCTCACGGCGCTCGGCATCCTCGCCGTTTCGATCGTGAACCCGATCGTCACGCCGGAGGTGTTCAGCCGCTGGTTCAGCGCGCCCGCGATTTACGTGCTGGCGCCGGTGCCAGTGCTCACCGCCGGCCTGCTGATCGTGGCGGCGCGCTACCTTGCACGCTTTCCGCACGGCGACGACACGGGTTGCTGGAAACCGTTTGCGTGTGCGGTGGCGACGTTTATTTTGTGCTTTGCCGGTCTCGCCTACAGCTTCTTCCCGCACGTCGTTCCCGGTGGCATGACGCTGTGGGAAGCCTCGAGCGCACCGGCCTCGCTCAGGTTCGTGCTGACCGGGGTACTGATCGTATTGCCCGTGATCATCGGCTATACGATCTACTCCTACCGCGTGTTCTGGGGGAAGTCGACGGAGCTGCGGTATTACTGATGCCGGCCGCGTACCTGTGCGCCGGCATGATCAGTTGCGCCGCATTGCGTTTGCCGCCGGCGCTGAGGATTTTGCCCGTCGGCGGACAAAGGCCGCGCGGGTAACTTCAAGGTGCGGCGTCGTTGCCGGTGTCGCGAATCGTTTCGCACTGCACCGCTGCAATCCGGACGTGGCGAACACGTGTCTCGGGTAAGCCGCGATTTGCTGCAATGGCGGGCGGTATCGCGGTTTTGACCGCGGTACTTGATCTGCCGCAGGGTCTCCGCACGCTGTAGTCATAAAATCCGGCGAAGAGTTTTGGAAATTTCGGCGAAATGAGCCCGGTTACCTGTCAGTGAGAGTCAGCGCATGAGCAAGATAGTTATCACCATCAGCCTTTTTCTTGGAATCAACACCGCGTTCGCGGTCGACTCACCGAGAGTCGAATTCGACGGCGAGCCGCCGACGTACCAGGTTGACTGCCCCGACGGTGCCACCGATGCCGGGCAATGCCAGGTCGATCAATTGACGTATACGGGCTGGCGCACCTACAAGATCGAATGCCAGCAGTGTCACGGCGGTGGCGGCATGGGCAGCACGTTCGCGCCGAACCTGATGGACCGGTTTAATAAAGCCGGGGTGGATTACGGTCGTTTCCTCTACGTACTCGACCATGGCTACACCGGTCAGACCGGGGCGATGCCGAGCATGGAGAAAAACTCGCGGGTGCAAAAAGCGAAGCAAGCCATTTTTGCTTACTTGCAGGCACGCGCCGATGGCGCGATTCCGATCGGTCGTCCGCCGAAACCGCAATAACGCACAACGTCCGTTCGCTACCGGTGCCCATGCACGGGTTAGGACAAGCGCGCGAAGCGTCTGGCGGATCCCGGTGTACTTCACTGCAGACATGGCTGCCCGCGGCGATGCATGGGTGCAAGCAGCCGTTTCGCGACGGCTGCACGGACAGCCGCGCAGCGGTGACCAGGCGATCAGGCAACCAATATCGGATCAGATGAAACGCTTCGATTTTTCGCAACGTTCACCGGGTCCCGCCTTCACCCCACACCCGGGCAAGAAACTCGCGGATCAGCGCGGTCGCCTTCGCCGGCGCCTCGACCGCGGGACAGTGATTGACGCCCTCGAACACGACGAGGCGTGAATCCCTGAGGCCGCGTGCAAGCGCGTACGCACACGGGTCCAGCGGTGACACGATGTCGCGATCCCCGTGCAGGATCAGGCAGGGCACCGTGATGTCGCCGATGCGATCGCGCATGTCGAACGCCATGAACGATTCGGCGTTACCCGCAACCGCGTACAGCGGCCACTTCGTCGATTCGAGCGCGATGTGTGCCGGAAGCCCGACGGCCTCGAAAAATGCCGTCCGTCCAGCCGCCGTTTGCACCGCGTGCTTGATTGCCTCGAGCGTGTTCCCGGCTTCGTGGATTTGTTGTCCCGCGACGTAGGAGCCGACATAGACGATCCCCGCCACGCGACGCGGCTGCTCGAAATAAAACGCAGACGCCGTGTTGCCGCCCATCGAATGGCCGACAATGACGACCGGCTCGCTAACCCCCGCGGCGTCAAGCACGGCGCCGAGGTCGCGCGCGTGCTGCTCGACTCCGTAGGCAATCGCGGGCAGCGGTTTTTCGGAACGACCTGCGCCGCGGTTGTCGAAGGCAATGCAGCGATACGATTCGCTCAAGGCGTCGATCTGCGCGGCCCAGATATCGGTGATCCCCATGAAACCCGGGGCGAACACGACGGCAGGGCCGTCACCGTGGACCTCGTAGTAGATTTCGCAACGGTCATCAGCGTGCGTCCACGGCATCACTCCACCTCAAAATTCTTCGTTGCTATTTATTATGCGGCGATTGCACTGTCTATCGCAGCGATGTTGCGAGCACTGACCTGGCACAGCAGTGGCGACAACGTCACCATCCTCCCGGCGGTGCGCGAGCGTTCCAGTCGCGGTCGGACCACGGGTTAAACGAAGTGGGGTCAGACGAAACTTTCGCAGGAATCAAAAAATTTCACCTGGACGCCCCCACTACAGCGGTTCGCCCAACCCGCCGTGCCTCATTCGGACGGCATATGTAACGTCTCGTCCGCGTGTTTCAGATAAATCAGTAACCCGGTCGATTCGACGGTCGCGTAAGGTGCGGACAATGCCGCCATAAATGAGCTATGCACGTATGCCGCCGGGATGGTGTTGTCCTTGAAGACGAGATCCCGGGTTGCGCACGCGTCCTCCACGACGGTGCACCGAAACCCCAGGTCGAACGCCGCACGCGTTGTGGCGTCGATACACATATGGCTCATCGCTCCGGCGATCACGAGTTCTTCTATATCCAGGTGACGAAGTTCGCGTTCGAGCGAAGTGTCGCGGAATGAATTGGGGAAATGCTTTTGGATGATTTTTTCGCCGCTCGCCGGCGCGACGACTTCGTGGTGTTCAGCGCCAACGCTGCCCGGTATGAAAAACGTTGCGTCGGGCTTAACCGCCAGATGTTGAATATGAAATATCGGATCCTCATTTGCGCGAAACGCGTCGAGTACGGTGCGAGCGTTCCGCGCGGCGTCGTCCATGGCGACGAGTTCCATTGCTCCACCGGGGAAATAATCGTTTTGAATGTCGACGAGAATGAGAGCTTGAGTCATGTTCTTGCTCCTTCTTCAATTCGATGCTTGAGTAAAACTTAGCACAGCGCCGAATGTCGGTTAACTACTCCCTTCGCTGACCGATGTTGTATCGGGTTCGTTAGACTGAACGGGTATGTTCAGCGCTGGCGTAAGATCGAAAGGTCGTTGCGGGCCCGGGTAAATTATTCATTCGGCTGCCGGGATCGCGGTCGAACCCGGTTAGCCGATGGAAACGGCTGATCCTTATTTGAGAGCACAGCGATTCGTTGCCTTAAACGCGAAAACCGTGGTCCTCGATTAGACCCGTAGTCTCGTTACCGTGTGCCTGGAATGCGTGCGAGTTGCGTACATTTCGCTTCCAGGGGCGTTCAACACAAAAGTTACACGTGAATCGAATTTCCAGTCAGCAAGCCAGCTTGCTCCGAGCCCGGCGGAGCCCGAGCCCCGGCCGGACCAGGCGCAGTTTAACCGGGGTCAACGAAACGCCGCTTGCAGGTGTTCAATCTCGATCAGCACCTCATCAATAAAGCCCTGCGCCGCGACCGGCACGGGCCGGTCGGCGAGCGTCGCGATGATCCCCGGTGAGGCGATGTGCGACAGATCCGCGATATCGAGCATCGCGAAATCCTCCGCGGACAAGTCGTCGGGAAACGTTTTGATCAGGCTCGCGGTTACCGCATCGGTCTCACGCACGATCCGCCGAATCACCGTCACGTCTTCCGCGCGCAGGAACAGATCGTGTAATTCCTCGCTCGATTGCGTCGTGCGGTATTGCTGCGCCAGCCACTTCAGGTACCACGCCGGCAGTTTCGGTACGAGCAGCGGGAACGGCAGGACGTCTTTAATGGCCACCTCGGGAAGCCGGGTCAGCGGATGCCCGGATCTGCAGATGATTACCGGTGACGACAATGCGAAGTTCTCGACCCGCACACCGGCATCCATCACCTCGAACGGTGAACCGACATACACGTCTACCCGGCGTGCGAGCAACTCGGGCTGGAGTTCGTCCCAGCCTTGCGTACGCAGTCGGAATCGCAGTTGCGGATATTGACGTAACAGGCGGGCAAGCGCCGGGGCAACGACGCGATCGGCCATCCATGGATCGGATCCGATCACGACCTGACCGCTCGCGAGGTTACGCAGCAGTTCCACTTCCCGCCGCGCCTGGTCGAGCGTACTCGTGGTTTCGCGCGCAACGCGCGCGAGCACGTCACCGAATTCCGTCGGGACGACGCCGCGGGGTCCGCGCACGAACAGCGGCACCCCATAGTCCTCTTCGAGGCGGCGGATGCTCACCGACAGCGCGGATTGGGTCAGATGCAGAGCCTCCGCGGCGCGCCGGTAGTTGCGGTGTTCGCACAGCGCAAGCACGTGGCGTAGCTGGCGGATCGATTCAGTCATGACAAAATTTCATTGAAAACGCGAATATTATGAATTGGACACGAAAACTCGCGGCGTGTCATCTTGCCCGTCATCACTCGGGATACTGCTCTGGAGGAACCTGACCATGACGATTCAAACACTTTGCGCTGATGGCACGACTGTTACTTATACCGACCGCCGCCGCTGGTTGTGGTCCCTGTCCCTGCTGTGGCCGCTGATGCCGGTCGCCGCCTGCTGGCTTGCCGCGGGCACCGGGCAGGTCGCGTGGTACTGGGCGACACTCGTGGTGTGGTACTGCGTCGTGCCGATACTCGACCACGTGTTTCCGCCCGACGCGAGTAACCCGCCGGATGCCGTCGTGCCGCAACTCGACGAGGATCGCTACTACCGGATCCTGACCTGGCTGACCGTACCGATTCATTACGTCACATTGATCTACGTGGCTTTCGTCGTCGGTACCCAGGGTCTGCCCTGGCACTCGATCCTCGGTCTCGCGCTTTCGGTCGGGGTCGTCAACGGACTCGCCATCAATACCGGTCACGAACTCGGTCACAAGACGACGAAATTCGAACGCTGGCTCGCGAAGTTCGCGCTCGCCGTCGTTGGCTACGGCCATTTCCTGATTGAACACAACCGCGGACACCACGTCGACGTGGCCACGCCCGAAGACCCGGCGAGTTCGAAGATGGGCGAAACGATATACGGATTTGCCTGCAGCGAAATCCCCGGTGCGGTGCGCCGTGCGTGGGAGTCCGAGCAAGCGCGGCTTGCGCGTCGCGGGACGGGTCCGTGGAACCTGTCGAACGAAGTGCTGCAACCGCTGCTGATCACCGCCGTGCTGTATGCGGGACTTGTCTACGCGTTCGGCTGGGTCATGCTGCCGTTCCTGTTTGTCCAGGCCTTCTGGGGCTGGTTCGGGATCCTCACGAGTGCCAACTACATCGAGCACTACGGCTTGCTGCGGCAAAAACTCGCGAACGGCCGCTACGAACCGTGCAAGCCGCATCACTCGTGGAATTCGAACCACATCATGTCGAACCTGATCCTGTTCAACCTGCAACGTCATTCAGACCACCACGCGAATCCAACCCGACGCTACCAGACCCTGCGTAACTTCGAGAATCTGCCGGAGTTACCGAGCGGCTACCCGCTCATGTTCCTCGTCGCGCTGATCCCGCCGCTGTGGTTCGCGCTGATGGACCGGCGCGTCGTGGCCTGGGCGAATGGTGATGTGTCGCAACTCAACGTGCTGCCGTCGATGCGCGAGCGCCTGCTGCGGCGTTACGCGTCCGCGCAAACGGCCTGAACCGGACGGGGCGGACCCGCCGCGAAGGCAGCGGGCAGTGCGAAAGCCTGGCGGGGGACGAGGGGTCGCTACCGTCGCGACCCGATGGCGGCGGCGCATCGTCAGCGACGATGCGCCGCCGCCATCATCGACTATATCGACGCCGGCCATCGGGAACTCGTCAACCGTTGACCGGGGCCGATGCCTGTTTTTGATCGACCCGGCGCGATCGTGCGTGAGCGGGAACGCGTGAGGTAGCGCGGCGAGCACGGCCCGGGTGCTCAGGAGCGGCCCGGGCGGCGGCATGCAGCGGCGGGTGGATCGACCGACCCGTCAGGACGTGCGTTGCTCCGGTCGCGAATCGCAGCGGTCGCTCTCCCGGGGCTGGTGCGGACAGCGGGCGTCGCCTTGCTCCCGCCGTTGACGGAAAGATTGATCGGCGTCAGTTGTTCCCCTCATCGCATCGTCGCCGTGCCGCACCACGGCCGTACCATGTTCGCGTTGCCGACGCCTGCGGCGCCTTTCGCTGACTTGTCACGTACGGCCCCGCAAGCCGGCGAATGAAAAAATTCGTAAATTTTCACGCAGCGCGATTTGCCTTCGAGCCGGAGCGGTTCGATACTTCCGAGCGTCCGGATGCTGAGGAGCGCAGCTATGGATAATCGAACGCGCTACGTCTTTCTCGTACTCACTTTCATCGCCTGCGGGCGGGCCCCCGCCGCCATCGTCGACATCGACCCCGGTAACAGTGAACAAACCATCCAGGCTTCAGACGGCATCGCGAATAACGGCGGTTTTGTCGTTACCGGCGTGCCGTTCAGCGGCAGTGACACCGTGCACTCGCCGGGTGGTGTCGCAAGCACGACGACGAGCGTCAATATCGGAGCGTCTGGCGACATTGTCGTGATCGACCTGGTGATAACCCAGACCATGTCGGGTTTGGGTGGCACCACGAATGCCAGTGGCAGCATCACGTTTTTTGCACCGGTGCAGGCGTTGTACTACCGCGTTGACGGCAGCTACGCGACGAGCTTCGACGATGGCGGTGTATCGTTCTTCGACTTGAGCATCGGTAGCTACAGCGATAGCCAGCAAGTGGTTGGCGCGGGTACGGGCTGGGACTTCGATATCGACGGTGGCCCGGAGCCGCTGAGTCAGATCAGCTACGTGTTCACGACGAACGCGGTCAGCACGAATACCGTTGGCAGCGGGAGCGTCAACCTGCAGTTCACCCTCTCGACGAATCCGGTGGTCGTGCCGTTGCCGGCTGCGGCGTGGTTGCTCGTGTCCGGCTTGCTAGGGATTGCTGGCTTGGGCCGCGATCCCGGAGACGGTGAGACCCCGGGCGAACACCCGCTAAGCGCGCCAGGGAATGGGTCAGGCTCGGACGAAGCACGCGGTCTGACCAGGTCAGCGTTATTGAAATGCCTGGGCGATCCGTAAGCGCTGGAGCGGCTCGTCGTGTTACAAGCGCTGGCCATCGTACTCACGGGATCGTGAATCACCTCGCCGTTCGCTCAGGCGTCTGCACGCCGCAGGTTTTTCGATCCTGACAGCGACAGTCGCGACCGGTATGAAGGTCCCGGTGGGGCCACCGGGCGGGGGTCCCGGCAACGCCGGCGGGATCGACGTCGAGTTCGACGATATTACGACCGGTGGTGAGCTGTCGGGCGATTAGAACGCACCGACGCGAGCGCATTCGAAGCACGTTTCGGGATTGCGCCGGATCTGAGCGGGGTCGCGATCCCCGGGCAGGGAACGTTCAGCATCCGGGAGCTCGCTTTGCCCGATCCCGCTCGTGGCGAATCCTGAGCCTGGATACGGGGCGGACCAGGCTACCCGTTGAAACAGCTGGTCTTAACTTGAGGATTAGCGCGATTCGTCGCGTCACACTCAAAAAAACGTTGTTGTTACCAAATCCTAAGGTTTGTGAGCGTGCGCTTAAATACGCGTGAGCTGCGCATATTTCGGTTCTAAGGGCGTTCAAAACAAAATTTTCAGGTGAATTGACTTTCCAATCAGCAAGATAGGTTGGTCCGACCCCGACCGACCGGTTTAATGATTCCCGACGATGAAGTCTGATTCCGACAAGCTATTGGCACGTCACCGCGCGTTGGTACATTCGGAGAAACGGAAAGTCGTGTCCCATGTCCAGCGTGAATCAGGAGAGTGGTTCATCAACACGGTAATGATCGACGCTCTGCAGGTTCCGTTCCGTTACAAAAGAAAAAAACGTTATAAGAGCCTGATCGGCGCCCAGGTGAATTTGACGTATTACCCGACCACGGAAACGGTCGCGGGGGTCGAACTCGAAGTCATGAAAGTTGTGCGCATACGGCGCGCATGACGTGGTGACAACTTAACCGCCTCAGGCAAACGCGCTTTCGAATCTCGGCGGCAATTAACCACCAGCGTCGGTGCCGCGGAGTTGCGGCCGCGAGAGTTGAACGGTAATACGAGTCGAGAGACGAAGGACCCGGTGCGTCGCGTTTTCTTTCGCCGCTTTTCCACGCTGCGAGAGTCGCCGATCCGGCGAGCCGAGATGTCGCAATCATGTTGTGATGCGCCGGCAATGCGCCATAAGCAGCCGCCCTGACGGGACGCCGCGACACTGGTCCATTTGACGTGACCGGCGCTATTCGCTCGGAGCCGCGGCGGCGAAGCGGTTTACGCGAGCTCACGAAGTGGTGTGCACACAATCGTATCCGCCTCATTCGGGGGCACGCCGAGGACGCGGAGAACCGCGGCTGCGACACGTTCAGGTAACTGCCGGCCTGGCGGCGAAAACGATTCAAACCCGCCCTCGAATTCATCCGCGAGAACTCCGGCCGACACGGCAGCCAGCACGCCGCCACCGCAAAACAGAAAGCTCATGTGCGGATCGACTGCAGAAAAACGGCCGGCTCCGATGCCGTGACCGATGTCCCGCAATAGCCGTCGGCCCAGGCCATGGCTTACCGATGCCGCCGAAAATCCTTCGCGCGCAAGGAACCGACCCCACACGGGTTCCTGTTCCGCGCGCAGGAGGGTATGGCGGACGCTGATTGCAATCACTTCGGCCGGGTCCTCGATGTCTTCGACGAGACGGTCCAGCGCGTCCGCATGGCTGGCGAACTGCCGTTCGATAATGGCGGCGTGCAGTGCCTCCTTTGACTCGAAGTGATTGTAGAAACTACCGAAACCGACGTCCGCCGCGTCCGTGATCTCCTTGATCGTCAGGCCGTCGACGCCCTTGTCCGCCATTAATGCGAAACCGGCGTCGAGCAGCCGGTTGCGGGTGGCGAGCTTCCTGCGCGCTCCACGCGACGAGCCGGAACCCGGGGTAGGGGACGGCGCGGGAGGAACACGTTTGCTCACAGCAGGAACTCGGGTTGCGTCATGGTTGACTATTGCACCACATAGTTGACACGACCATCAAGTTTGATAAAAATATCAATTATGATTTATTCGTCATCGCTTGCGGCCGTCGCAGATCGACGCGACAGGGAGGAGAACGCGGTGCAGAACGCAACGAAAAGGCCAGTCGGATGAATGACACAGAGGCACGATTCGACGTCGTCATCGTCGGTTACGGACCCGTCGGGGCCGCGCTCGCGAACCTGCTCGGCAATTACGGCGTGAAAACGTTGGTGGTGGACCGCGACGACGATATCTTCATGTCGCCCCGGGCTATCGCACTCGATAACGAAGCGTTGCGCGTGCTGCAGATGGCAGGGATCGGCGAAGACGCGTTCGAGCGGATCGCGATACCGATGGTGCATTTGTATTCACCGCTGTTCGGCGAATTCGGTCGCATCAATAGCGGTGGTTCGCTCGATGGCCACCCCAAGCTCGTCACGTTCTACCAACCCGAACTCGAGCGTGCATTGCGCGACAGGCTGGCACAGGGGGAATGCGTAGAAACATGGACGGGCACGACGCTTGTAAATTTCGAGCAATCGGATGACGGCGTGCGCGTCGACTTTGTAAAAGGCGACGGAGAGAACACGAGCGTAGTCGCGCGCTATCTCGTTGGCGCCGACGGCGCGAGTTCGTTCGTGCGCAAGCAGATCGGTCAGGACTTCAAGGGCACGACGTACGCGCAGGACTGGCTCATCGTCGATGCGCGCCATACGGCGGAACCCATCGACCGGGCAGAGTTCATCTGCGATCCGCGCAGGCCGGGTCCCCACATGATCGCACCGGGCGGACGTGAGCGGTGGGAATTCATGCTGCTGCCCGGCGAGGATCCGGCGGAGATGGAGAGTGACACAAAGGTTCGTGAACTGTTGCGTCCCTGGACCGACGGCGAGGAACCGGAGATTGAACGCAAGGCGGTCTATCGTTTCCACGCGCGCACAGTCGAATGCTTTCAGCGCGGTCGCGTGTTTCTCGCGGGCGATGCAGCGCATATTACGCCGCCGTTTGCCGGGCAGGGGCTCGTCGCGGGCTTGCGCGATGCGGCGAATCTCGGGTGGAAGCTCGCCTGGGTGATCAAGGGGCGCAGTCCCGCAAGTATCCTCGCGAGTTACGACACGGAGCGTCGGCCGCATGCGGTCGCGATCATCCGCCTCGCCCAGTTTCTCGGTCGCTTGATCATGCCACGCAATATCGTCGTCGCTGCGATCGTTCACGGGTCCCTGCGGACACTACGGACGCTACCGTTCGTACGCCGGTGGTTCGACGAACTCGGCATGAAGCCGAAAAACGAGTTCAAACACGGCCTGTTCGTTCGCGGTGCGTCCCGCGCCCGGCTCGTACGCGGCGGCGTGTTGCCGCAGGGCTGGGTGCGCGCACCGGATCAACCGATCAGGCTGAGTGACGATGTGCTGGGTCCGGCGCTGTGCCTGATTGGTTTCGGCCGCGACCCGCGCGGGTGGTTGGACGATCACACCGCAGCAGCATTCGCCGACGCCGGCGGGCGTTGTATCCAGATTGGACATCGCGGGCAAACCCTGCATCGTTCGGCCGACTTACCCTTGTGGGAAGATCTCGACGCGACACTGATGCCGACGGCGGCGCCGTTCGGATGGTGCGCGGTCGTGCGTCCGGATCGCACCATCATGCATGACGGGCCGGTTGAGGAAGCTGCGCGGATCGTGCGCGAGGCGCTGTCGCTCCTGACCGCCTCGACCCACGCGACGCCCGCGAACACGGCAGCTTGAGGGGAACAGGAAATGCCAACATTATCGACACCGCAACCGGCGCGCCATCCCGCACCGACGGTACAGGCACAGGGGCTTGCCTATCTGATTTTCGAGCGACCGGATCTCGACGAGGCGCTGCGATTTCTGACGGACTTTGGCCTTTCCGAGGCCTCGCGCGATGAACAAACACTGTTCCTGCGCGGTACCGGCAGCGCACCGTTTTGTTACGTCGTACAGCGGGGCGAATCACCGCGTTTCAGCGGTTTCGGACTGACGGTCGGCTCGCGCGATGATTTGGCGCGCCTCGCAGCGCTGTCCGGGGCGACGACGCTTTCGCGCTCGACGTGGCCCGGTGGCGGCGACGTGGTCGCTCTGACGGATCCGTCGGGGTTTACCGTGCATGCAATCTGCGGTCAGCAATCAGTCGAGCCGCTTGCGCACCGTGCGCCGCTGGTTGTTAACGCACCGGACTTGATTTCCCGGGTCAACGCCGGCCAGCGCGCCCCGGCACAACCGCCGGAGGTGATCAGGCTCGGGCACCTCGCGCTGGGGGTAGCGGATTATCAGGCGACGAGTGCGTGGTACACGCAGCACTTCGGCTTCATTCCGAGCGACGTGCAGGTGCTGCCCGACGGTTCGCCGGCGGTTGCGTTCATGCGGCTCGATCTCGGTGCGGTGCCGGCGGACCACCATACGCTTGCCATCGCCCAAAGTTTTGTCGCGGAACTGAACCATGCCGCCTTTGAGGTCGTCGATCCCGATGCCGTCGGCATGGGCCAGCGCGTGTTGCGCGAGCGCGGCTGGAAACATGCGTGGGGGATCGGGCGGCACATACTCGGCAGTCAGATTTTCGACTACTGGGAAGATGCGTGGGGCGACCGGCATGAGCATTACTGCGACGGCGATCGCTTTACCGCATCCGAGCCGACCGGTGTGCATGCCGCGTCACGGGAATCGATGGCGCAATGGGGGCAGGCGATGCCCGCGAGTTTCACCCGACCGAAACCGAGCTGGGCGAATATCAAAGCACTGCTGCACAGTCTGCGTCACAGTCCCGACGTGACGCTCGCCAAGATGATCACACTCATGCGCACGTTCGGTTGAGCGGCGTGTCACCGGGAATGGTTTTCGGAGTATCCAAATGGCTTTGAACATACTGCATTTCGAACACGACCGCCGGCGCCAATGGGGCGTGGTGCGCGGTAACGGGATCGTTCCGGTACCCGGCGATTTCGCCACGACCGCGGAGTTTTTGCACGCGAACCCGCTGGAAGCGCTGGCCGTCGCGACCGCGACCGCGATCGATTTGGACGCTGTGCGTATCCTGTCGCCCGTTACCTGCAACCAGCAGTTCATCTGTCAGGGAGCGAACTATCGCCAGCACATGATTGAGTCCGGCATGAATCCGGACGAGAAAACGTTCAACATGCTGTTCAGAAAAGCGTCGAGCTGCATTGTGTCCGCGGACGCGCCGCTGCGCCGGCCGTCGCACGTCCGTCTGCTCGATTATGAAATCGAACTGGGCCTCGTATTGAAAAAGGACGTGACGCAGCCGGTCACGATCACCGAGGCCGATCTGCATCACTACATTGCCGGCCTTGTGATCGTTAACGACTATTCCGCGCGCGATGTGCAGATCCCGCAGATGCAGTTTTACAAAGGCAAGAGCTATCGCAGTTTCGGCCCTGTTGGCCCTTACCTGTGCCTGTTGGAAACCGCAGACTTCGATGTGCTGCGGCGGTTGCAGCTCAAACTTTCCGTCAACGGGCAAACGCGGCAGGAAGACACGACGGCCAACCTCGTGTTCGGTCCGGCGGAAACGTTGACGGAACTCTCATCGATTCAGGAATTGTGCTGCGGCGATCTCGTCGCGACCGGCACGCCGTCGGGCTGCGCACTGCGTATCCCGTCGCCGCTCGTCGTTAAGTTGCTCGGCCTGTTACCGGAACGGACAAAGTGGCGCCTGTTCGTTAAAGCCCAGTCGCGCCGCGCCGAGTACCTTCGCGATGGCGACGTCGTCGAGTCACGCATCATGAGTGACGATGGCCGTATTGATCTCGGCGTGCAGCGCAACGTGGTGGTGGCGGCAGGCAGGGAATAGGGGTCGGACCACGTTAGCTCATTGAAATCGCGGGACTTTACGCAAAATCCCGGGCAATTCGTCGTGTTACGTACGATCTATGGCGGTCTTAACGAATTCTGAGTCGGCTCGGTATTCGCTCAGGCGCATGAATGCCGCGCAAATTTCGATTCTAAGGCGCGACGCCGCCGCAGTTTCTGAGGGTTCGCCCGGCTAATCAGGGTGATAGCCTGGTCCGACCCCATAACTTCACATACCGGCCGATTTACCCCGCACCTAGCGAAGCCTGAATCGGCTTATCGTTCGCTCAGGCGCATATCAGCCGTGCAGCGCTCGATTCTGTCGGCACTCAGGATAGCGACGCAGACGAAGCGGCCGGCTGATCAGGGAGAGCGGTTGGCCCGACCCGGAATCCGGTTCCCGATATCGCACGAACCCACCTTATAATCGTGCAACCCAGGCAACGAACAAGGACCCTGCTTCATGACCTCCAGACTCGGTTTCGGCATCTTCCTCGCGCCTTTCCATCGCGCCGGCGAAAATCCCACGCTCGCTTTGCAGCGGGACCTGGCACTCATTCAGCACCTCGACATGCTCGGCTACGATGAAGCGTGGATCGGGGAGCATCACTCCGCCGGCAGCGAAATCATCGCATCCCCGGAAATTTTCATCGCCGCCGCCGCCGAACGAACGCGGAACATCAAGCTCGGCACCGGCGTGATCAGCGTCGGCTATCACAATCCATTCTGGATCGCCGAACGCCTCGTATTGCTGGACCACCTGACGCATGGCCGCTTCATGTTCGGTGCCGGTCCCGGTTCCTTACCCACCGATGCCGCGATGATCGGTATCGATCAGAAAGATACGCGGGACCTGCTGGAGCAGGGTTTCGACATCGTGATGCAACTGCTCACGAGCGAAGAGCCGGTGACGTTCAAAAATGATCGCTGGGATTTGCGCGAAGCAAAGCTCCATCTGCGTCCGTATTCGAATCCCTTGTTTGATTGCGCCGTCGCGGCGGTCGCCTCACCGTCCGGGCCCCGCCTTGCAGGAAAACACGGCGTTGGTTTGTTGTCGCTCGGGGCAACGCAGGCAGCGGGGTTCGATGCGCTCGCAATGCACTGGGATGTGATGGAACAACGCGCGGCACAGTTTGGCACCGTGGCCGATCGCGCGAAATGGCGCCTCGTCGGCATGGTTCATTGCGCTGAAACCCGCGACCAGGCACGGCAGGACGTCGCCTACGGTATCGAGTCCTGGTTCAAGTATTTCCAGTCCGTGGCCGGCTTACCGCACATGGATCCGCAAGGTAACGTGGTCTCCGAAATGATCGACTACGTGATTGAAGGCGGCCTCGGTGCCATCGGTACACCTGACGATGTGATCGAGCAGATTAATCGATTGATCGATCAATCCAATGGCGGGTTTGGTACTTACCTGATGCTGGCGCATGAATGGGCCAACACCGAGGCGACGAAACGCAGTTATGAATTGATTGCGAAATACGTCATGCCGGAATTCCAGGGGCAGGCGCATGCCACGCGCGATGCCGTTGCGCGGGCGAAAAAACTGCGCAATCAACTGCGCGCCGAGCAGCAAGCCGCGCTGGACGCGATGACCGAGAAACATGCCGCGGAAGTCGCGGCACTCGATGCGAAGGATTCCTCGGCCGGTTAAGACCCGCGAACGGCAAACGTCTGACGAAAACCGCCGGAGCGAGAAAGGAACGCCCGGGCACGATCACGGATGGTGACATGCCACTCCGGCGGGTTTCCGGGCGCGTGGGTTCTTCAGGCGCGCGTTGCCGGCTTGTTCGTGTGACGATGGCCGCGACAACCGTCATGGGTGTCGGTTCTCTAGTGAGAACCCGGATCGTCGCAGGTACCCTGCGCACGATTCCGCGCACGGTTGGTGCACTCAGCTGCCGGGGGGAGTTCGATTCGGTGGGGGTGGCGGGTTTGCCGCGATGAGGATCAGCAGTCTCTAATGGCTCCCCGGGACGGGCTCGAACCGCCGACCTAGTGATTAACAGTCACCCGCTCTACCAACTGAGCTACCGGGGAGTAGCAGCGAGCGCGTATGGTACTGACCACCTCCGGTGTGGTCAATCGACGCGGGCGGTCATCTGGCGTTTACCGGTGCCGGCCGGGCGGCGGAAATCCTTCCGCGGCCGCGCGTACGGTGTGACGTTCACCCGAACCGCGCTCAATTCGGCCTTCGTGCTGATTCCGGTGTTCCGTCGCAATCGCGCGGGACTTTCCGCGATCTGTACCCGGGCAGTTGTGCCGACGGGTCTGCGTCATCCGGTCGCTGGTGTAACATAGTGACTCCGAATTCCGCCCAGGTCATCGTGTCGAATCCATTCAAGCTTTCCGCCGAATTCTCGCCCGCGGGCGGACAACCCGAAGCGATCGCGCAACTCATCGAAGGCGTCAATGCCGGCCTCGCGCACCAGACGCTGCTCGGAGTCACCGGTTCCGGCAAGACGTATACGATCGCGAACGTCATCGAGCACGTCCAGCGACCCGCGATCGTGCTCGCGCCGAACAAAACGCTCGCGGCGCAGTTGTACGGCGAAATGCGCGATTTCTTCCCGGACAACGCGGTCGAGTACTTCGTTTCCTACTACGACTATTACCAGCCCGAAGCGTACGTGCCGTCGTCGGATACGTACATCGAGAAAGACGCTTCGATTAACGATCACATCGAGCAGATGCGCCTGTCCGCGACGAAAGCGCTGATGGAGCGACCGGACACGATCATCGTCGCCACGGTCTCTGCGATTTACGGCCTCGGCGATCCGAACGAATACCACGGCATGGTGCTGCACCTGAAACGCGGCGATACGATCGACCAACGCGATATTCTGCGCCGCCTCACGGAGCTGCAGTACACGCGTAACGAACTCGACCTCGTCCGCGGCACGTATCGCGTACGCGGCGAGATCATTGATATTTTTCCGGCGGAATCCGAGCGTTATGCCGTTCGCGTGGAACTGTTCGACACGGAAATCGAGGCGCTCGCGTATTTCGATCCGCTGACCGGGGAAGTGATGCGTCGGGTACCGCGGCTGACGGTTTATCCGAAATCGCATTACGTGACGTCGCGGCAGACGATCCTCGATTCCGTCGAGAACATCAAAATCGAGCTCGCCGAGCGGCTCGAGCAGCTGCGCTCGGCGAACAAGCTCGTCGAGGCGCAACGACTCGAGCAGCGGACGCGTTTCGACCTCGAGATGATGATCGAGATCGGCTACTGCTCCGGGATCGAAAACTATTCACGCTATCTTTCCGGCCGCGCGGCGGGCGAGCCGCCGCCAACCCTGTTCGAGTATCTGCCGAAGAATGCCTTGCTCATCATCGACGAGAGCCACGTGACGATCCCGCAACTCGGCGGCATGTACCGCGGTGATCGCTCGCGCAAGGAGAACCTCGTCGAATTCGGCTTCCGGCTGCCGTCCGCGCTCGACAACCGGCCGCTGCGTTTCGACGAGTTCGAGCGCCTGGCGCCGCAGACGATCTTCGTCTCGGCGACGCCGGGCTCCTATGAAGACGAACACGCCGGGCAGGTTGTCGAACTCGTCGTGCGCCCGACCGGCCTGATCGACCCCGATGTCGAAATCCGGCCGGCCGTGACCCAGGTTGACGACCTGCTGTCGGAGATCAATCTGCGGGTTGAACGGCGCGAACGCGTGCTCGTGACCACGTTGACGAAGCGCATGGCCGAAGATCTGACTGACTATCTCGCCGAACACGGCGTCCGCGTGCGCTACCTTCACTCGGATGTCGATACGGTGGAGCGGGTGGAGATACTGCGCGATCTGCGGCTCGGCGAGTTCGATGTGCTCGTTGGTATCAACCTGCTGCGCGAGGGCCTCGACTTGCCGGAAGTGTCGCTCGTCGCGATCCTCGATGCGGACAAGGAAGGCTTCCTGCGTTCCGACCGCTCGCTGATCCAGACCGTCGGCCGCGCCGCGCGTAACCTGTCCGGTCGCGCGATCCTGTATGCCGATTCCACCACCGGCTCGATGCAGCGCGCGCTCGACGAAATGGAGCGCCGCCGCACGGTGCAACTCGCGTTCAACAAGGAACATGGCATCACCCCGGCCGGGATCCACAAATCCGTGCCCGATGTCATGGAAGGCGCTTACGCGACCGGCCCCGGCAAGGTCCGCATCCTGCGCAAGGTGGCGGAAGAGTTTCGCGAGTATCGCGACCTGACGAGTGACCAGGTCATGGCCGAAGTGAAGAAACTCGAAGACCAGATGTACGCGCACGCGCGCGATCTCGAATTCGAGCAGGCGGCGAAAATCCGCGACCACGTCGAGGACATCAAGGCGCGCTTCCTCGACATGCCGAAGCACAAAACGGCCTGAAAACGGCTGTTTTGCCGGTTGAGCCGCGGGCGCGCGCGGCGTGTCTACAAGCTTTACAGCGGGATTCGCCGGGAAATCTCCCTAACCCCATGAAAAATAAAAGTAATTGAAAAAGTTCGGCGATTTGAGCCGCGCCGGGCGGACTTGCATCACAAGACCGCTGTCAACGAACTTTACGCCGATGCGGCGGCGCACCACCGGGCTGACACTTCATCATCTGTAACATCGCTAAGCGATTGATTTAAATAGCATCGAAGCGACTCTGGCCCGGCGATTGCAGTGATCCCGGTAATTGTTAATGTCCTGGAGACACTTCGATGTCCCGCAAGCTCACCTGCAAATCAGTCATACATACCGCGCTGCTCCTGCTATCGCTCGCAGGCGCTACGGATGCGATGGCCCTGCTCATCACGTCGGCGACCCTGAATGGCAACGCAGTGGTTCCGGCGCCCGCGGGTCCGAACGAGCTCGTGTTCACGGCCCGGTTTCACAACCTGCAGTCGCTGCAATTCGATGTGCTGATCGAAAGCGGCGATGACCCGTTCAGCCCCATCGCGCTGACCGGTTTGCTCGAGAATCTCACCGTCGAGCCGTGGAGCGGACTCGAGCTGAGCCTCGGTGGCGGCGCGACCCTGACGGCCATCGGAGACGTAACCCCGAGCTCGCTCGTGACGGCATTTCCGCGCGGCACCGTTGCCGATTTTGCGTTCGATCCGCTGTTCGCGGTGAATACGTCCGGCGCCATCGGCGGGGCGATCCCGTGGCTCGTGAATACCCATGGTGCACGCCTGTTCAGCATCACCCTGAGCCCGAGCGCACCGCCGGTGGCGGCCGGTGTGCCGGAGCCGGCGACCTTCGCACTCGTACTCATCGCGTTCGCCGGATCGTTCGCGGCACGGCGTTATCGCAAGCCCGCCCGGGCGCGCGATGCGCGATAAAACAACGCTACGCGCGGCAATTACGCGCCGCGCCCGCGCACGTTGATCGAGGCGGCTGCGTTGCGATCGATCCACGGGCGTTCAACTGTGGTTACCGGTAAGAAATTCATGTATTCTTCGCCCGGCTGTGACAAGGGCAACGTTGAAAATCCCGCGCCGCGTGACTTTCAACGTTCGCCTTCAGGCACAACAGGCGCGTAGCTCAGCTGGTTAGAGCACCACCTTGACATGGTGGGGGTCGTTGGTTCGAGTCCAATCGCGCCTACCAACTTTCGTCGACTACCCAGGTTGCCGCAACTCCCCCGCATCGAAGCGCGGGGGTGCCTGGACTATGTCGCGAAGCGACAGTAACGATGGCCCCTCGTATCGGCCACGGAGGAACACCACATGCCTGCGATTACCCTTCCTGACGGAAGCTCCCGAGTATTTGAACAACCGGTCAGCGTTGCCGAGGTTGCCGCGGACATCGGTCCCGGCCTCGCGAAGGCCGCGCTCGCCGGGCGGGTCGATGGCGAACTCGTCGATACTTCGTTTGTCATCGATCACGATACCGAACTCGCCATCGTCACCGCGAAGGACGACGACGGCCTCGAAGTGATTCGCCACAGTACGGCGCATCTGCTGGCGCAGGCCGTCAAGGATTTGTTTCCCGGTGCGCAGGTGACGATCGGACCGGTAATCGAAGACGGTTTTTATTACGACTTCGCCTACGAACGCTCGTTTACGCCCGAAGATCTCGCGGCGATCGAAAAGCGTATGGAAGAACTCGCGGCCGAGGATTTCAAGGTCGAACGCAGCGTTATGTTGCGCGACGAAGCGGTCGAATTTTTTCGCGACATGGGCGAGGCGTACAAAGCCGAGATCATCGGGTCGATCCCGGCCGACCAGGAAATTTCGCTGTACCGCCAGGGCGAGTTCATTGATCTGTGCCGCGGCCCGCATGTGCCGAACACCGCGCACCTGAAGGCGTTCAAGCTGACGAAAATGGCCGGTGCGTACTGGCGTGGCGATTCGAACAACGAAATGCTGCAGCGGATCTATGGCACGGCATGGCCGGACAAAAAAGCCCTGAAGGCCTATCTGCACCGGATTGCCGAGGCCGAAAAGCGCGATCACCGGCGTATCGGCAAGCAACTCGACCTGTTCCATTTCCAGGAAGAGGCGCCCGGTATGGTGTTCTGGCACGAGAAGGGCTGGACGCTCTATCAACTCGTCGAAGCCTATATTCGCGAGAAGTGTGACGCCGCGGGCTATCGGGAAGTGCATACCCCGCAGGTGCTCGACCGCACCCTGTGGGAACGCTCGGGACACTGGGACAAGTTTCACGACATGATTTTCGCGACCCACTCGGAGCATCGCGAGTATGCGATCAAGCCGATGAATTGCCCGGGTCATATACAGCTGTTCAATCACGCGCTGCGCAGTTATCGCGATTTACCGTACAAAATTGCGGAATTTGGCGTCGTCCACCGCAATGAACCGTCCGGCACGCTGCACGGCCTGCTGCGCGCGCGTCGCTTCACCCAGGACGATGCGCACATTTTTTGCAGCGAGGAGCAACTGCAAAGCGAAGTTGGCGAACTGATCGATCTGACGTTTGCCGTGTATCGCGATTTCGGTTTTGACGATATCGCCGTCGCGCTGTCGCTGCGCCCCGAACAACGGGTCGGTTCAGACGAATTGTGGGACAAGGCCGAAGCAGCGCTCGCCGACGCGCTGCGGGCGAAAGGTCTCGACTTCGTGACCCAGCCGGGCGAAGGTGCGTTCTACGGGCCGAAAATCGAGTTTACGCTGCGCGACTGTATCGGCCGGGTGTGGCAATGTGGCACCGTGCAGGTCGACTTTTCGATGCCTGACCGCCTCGGGGCGAAATACGTTGCCGACGATGGCGAGCGCCGCGTGCCGGTGATGATTCACCGCGCGATCCTCGGTTCGCTCGAGCGATTTATCGGTATTTTGATCGAACACCACGCCGGTTTGCTGCCGGCCTGGCTCGCGCCGATCCAGTGCTCGGTGCTCAGTATCACCGAGCAGTACGCCGATTACGCGGCCGAAGCGGCACAATCCTTGAAAAATCAAGGGGTCCGCGCCGATTCAGACTTGAGAAACGAGAAAATCGGGCTTAAAATCCGCGAGCACACATTACAACGGATCCCGTTCATGCTGATCGTGGGCGAACGGGAAGTCGAAAACCGAACGGTAGCCGTGCGGACACGTAGCGGAGAAGACCTGGGTGCGATGTCGCTGGACGACTTCACCACCCATCTCCGGGGAGCTGCGTAGCACGGCTATTGTTGTTTTGGAGGATTGCGAATATCGCCGCAGACAAGAAGAATCGCGTCAACGCTGACATCACGTCTCCGCAAGTAAGACTGATAACAGCGGACGGGGAGAACGTCGGGGTCGTGTCAATTGACGACGCCCGGCAAAAAGCTCAGGAAAGCGCGCTCGATCTGGTTGAAATAGTACCGAACGCAGAACCACCGGTATGCCGGGTCATGGACTTCGGCAAATACCTGTTTGATCTGAACAAGAAAAAATCTGCAGCGAAAAAGAAGCAGAAGCAGATCCAGGTCAAGGAGATCAAGTTTCGCCCGGGCACCGATGACGGCGACTACGCGATCAAACTGCGCAATCTGAAGCGATTTTTGGAAGGCGGTGACAAGGTCAAAGTAACGTTGCGCTTCCGCGGACGTGAAATGGCGCACCAGGAACTGGGTGCGCAAATGTTAAAGCGGGTCGAAGCGGACCTGGCGGAACTGGGGTCGGTCGAGCAATTCCCGAAAATGGAAGGCCGGCAGATGGTGATGGTAATTGCGCCGAAGAAGGCGTGAACTAATTGTGATGATTGTTAGGAGCAGATGATGCCCAAAATTCGGACCAACAGAGGCGCGGCGAAGCGCTTCTCCAAGACGGGCACGGGGCGCATCAAACGCCGCCACTCGCACAAGCGTCACATCCTGACGAAGAAGAGCCCGAAGCGGAAACGCCAATTACGCCACGGCGCACTGATCGCGCACGCTGATGAAGCGGCCGTGCGACAAATGATACCCACCCTGTAGGGCGAGGAGTTTAAGAGATGCCACGAGTTAAACGCGGTGTTCAGGCACACGCCCGACACAAGAAAGTTATCGATCAGGCCAAGGGTTACCGCGGCCGGCGCAAGAACGTTTACCGCGTCGCGAAGCAGGCGGTTACGAAAGCCGGTCAGTATGCGTACCGCGATCGCCGTCAGCGCAAGCGCCAGTTTCGCGCGCTGTGGATCATGCGCATCAATGCCGCCGCGCGTTTGTTCGATCTGAGCTATTCACGCTTCATCGACGGTCTGAACAAAGCAAAAATCGAGATCGACCGCAAGATCCTGGCCGACCTCGCCGTCAACGACCGCGAGGCATTCGGTCAGCTGGCGGAACAGGCGAAGGCCGCGCTCGGACGTTAGTCAGCGCGTGACGGTGCCGGCACCGTCGTTGTGAAGTCCATCCGGGGAAAGGCTCAAACCTTTCCCCGTTTTTTTCCTGGTCCCGTAATTGATTGAACATGTCCCAGACGCGTGAAATTGTCGTCGCCGCAACGGCCGAAGTTGCCGCGGCCAATTCGCTGGCCGAACTCGATGCGGTTCGCGTCAAATACCTGGGCAAGAAAGGCGCCCTGACCGAGCAGCTGAAGAATCTCGGGAAATTACCGCCCGAACAGCGTCCCGAGGCCGGCAGCGCGATCAACGTTGCGAAACAGGACGTCATGGCGGCCCTCGACGAACGCAAGGCCGACCTCGAAGCGGCGAAGCTCGAAGCCGAACTCGCGAGCGCGCGCATCGACGTCACCCTGCCGGGACGCGGCGGGGCGCTCGGTGCGATGCATCCCATCACCCTGACGATGAACCGGATCGAGAATCTGTTCGTTCGCGCCGGTTTCGAAGTCTGTGACGGGCCCGAAGTCGAAGACGATTATCACAACTTCGAAGCACTCAATATCCCGGCGCATCATCCGGCCCGGGCCATGCACGATACGTTTTACTTCGGCGACGGTACGCTGCTGCGTACGCACACTTCGCCGGTCCAGGTGCGGGTCATGGAATCCGCCGAGCCGCCGTTTCGGATCATCGCGCCGGGTCGCGTTTATCGTTGCGACTACGACCAGACCCATTCGCCCATGTTCCACCAGGTCGAGGGCCTGCTCATCGATCAGCACGTCACGATGGGTGATCTGAAAGGTGTGCTCGAAGGTTTTTTGCGCGCGTTTTTCGAGCAGGACGATCTGGAAATGCGTTTCCGTCCTTCGTATTTCCCGTTCACGGAACCGTCGGCCGAAGTCGATATCCGGCTTGCATCCGCGCACGGAATCAGCGACTGGCTCGAAGTACTCGGCTGCGGCATGGTGCATCCGAAAGTGCTCGCGAACGTCGGTATCGATGCGGAGCGCTATTGCGGTTTTGCGTTTGGTCTCGGGGTCGAACGCCTCGCGATGTTGCGCTATGGCGTCAACGATCTGCGCCTGTTCTTCGAAAACGATCTGCAGTTCCTGAGGCAATTCTGATGGCCGCTCCCGCGCAAATCCGCGAATCATGAAAATCAGTACGCAGTGGCTCGCCGACTGGGTTACGTCTCCGCTTGCACATGATGAACTCGCGCACAGACTGACCATGGCCGGGCTCGAGGTCGACACGATCGAACCGGTTGCGCCGCGACTCGACGGCGTCATCGTCGCACGCGTCCTCGAGGCCGACACGCATCCGAATGCCGATCGCCTGTCGCTGTGTCGCATCGACACGGGCAATGGTGAGGCGACCGTCGTCTGCGGGGCGAAGAACGTGCGCGCGGATCTGACCGTAGCCTACGCGGCGCCGGGAGCGGTGCTGCCGGACGGACGCCGGATCGAGAACGCGGTGATCCGCGACGTTGCCTCGGCCGGGATGCTGTGTTCGGCCGTGGAACTCGGGCTTGGCGAGGACGCCGGCGGCCTGATCGAATTACCCGCGGAGGCGCCGATCGGCGCTTCCTTGCGCGAGTTCCTGCAGCTCGACGACCACGTGATCGATATCGAACTGACCCCGAACCGCGGCGACTGTCTGTCGCTGATCGGTGTAGCACGCGAAGTCGCCGCACTCACCGGCGCCCCGATGCGACCGGTTGTCGTGGACGCCGTGCCCGCGCAGCGCGACGACGTGTTCCCGGTAACGCTCGACGTCCCGCGGGGTTGCCCGCGTTACGCCGGGCGGATCATCCGCGGAGTCGATGCCGCGCGACCGACCCCGATCTGGATGGTCGAACGGCTGCGCCGTGCGGGGATCCGCAGCATCAGTGCCGTTGTCGATGTCACGAACTACGTCATGCTCGAACTCGGCCAGCCGATGCACGGCTTCGATCTCGATCGGCTCGAGGGCGGTATTGTCGTGCGCAACGGACGTGACGCTGAACGGCTCGAACTGCTCGACGGGCAGACGATCGATCTCGATGCCGAGACACTCGTCATCGCCGATGCGAAGCAGGCCGTCGCCCTTGCCGGCGTGATGGGCGGTGCCGGAACCGGGGTGGAATCCCACACCCGGAACGTATTTCTCGAAAGCGCCTACTTCGACCCGATCACGCTTGCCGGGGTCGCGCGGCGTTACCGCCTGCATACCGATGCGTCGCATCGTTTCGAACGGGGCGTGGATTTCACCGGGCAAGAGCGCGCGGTTGAACGTGCGAGCGATCTGATCGTGCAGATCTGCGGTGGCGAGCCCGGTCCGACGACGGTTGCCGAAGCGCCGGCGGCGTTGCCCGCAAGATCCGCGATTCCGTTCCGCCATGCCGCGATCGAACGCCTGCTCGGGATCACGCTGCCGCCCGAGCGGGTGCGCGGCTCGCTCGAGGCGCTGAATTGCGTCGTCACGAGCGCCGGTGACGACCTTAGCGTTACGCCGCCGCCGTTTCGCTTCGACCTCGAACTCGAAGCGGATCTGCTCGAAGAACTCGCCCGGATCGTCGGTTACGACAACATTCCTGCAACGTTGCCGACGACAACCATGCGACTGCCGGCAGCGTCGGTGCGACGCGATCGCGACGCGGCAATCCGGGCACAACTTATAGCTCAGGGTTATTACGAAGCTATTACTTACAGCTTTATCAACGAACAGGACTGCCTGGCAGTCGCGCCCGACAAGCGGCCGCACCGGCTCGAGAATCCGATCACGAGCGACATGTCGGTGATGCGTACGTCGATCTGGCCGGGACTGCTCAAGGCGGCTGCGTACAACCTGAATCGGCAGGCCGAGGACGTCCGCTTCTTCGAGCTCGGCCTCGTGTTCGAACACACCGAAAAAGGGCTCGAGCAGCGCCATGTGCTTGGCGGTATCGCGCTCGGCAAGGTCCGTCCCGAACAATGGGGGGCGGCTGCGGAAAAAGTCGATTATTACGATATAAAACAAGATGTTGAGAATATAATCGCACGGCTGGGCCAGGCTGTTCCGGAGTGGCGGAGCGACAACGATCCGGCGTTGCACCCGGGGCAGTCCGCGCTCCTCACGCTGGACGGCGCGGTGGCCGGCCGGGTGGGGGTGCTGCACCCGTCATTGGCGCGGCATTTCGATCTCGCACCGCGCGCGGTCCTGTTCGAACTCGAGCTCGAGTGCCTGCCTGCCGATAAAGTCCCTGCATTCGAGCCGATATCGAAATTCCCGTCCGTGCGGCGCGATCTGAGCGTCGTCGTCGACCGGGACGTCATGGCGGGCGCGATTGTCGACGCCGCTCGTGAGGCAGCGGGTGATTCGCTAAAGCACCTGCAGTTGTTTGACGAATATAGAGGCCAAGGTATTGATTCAGACAAAAAAAGTCTGACGATAGGCTTGATTTTTCAAGCCCGTTCGAGCACTCTTAGGGACGAGGAAATCGAAGCGACGATGGAGCGCGTGATGGCAACGTTACGGGCTGGTTTCGGCGGCACTTTGAGGGATTAGCTATGGCGCTGACAAAAGCTGATATGGCAGAACGTTTGTTCGAGGATTTGGGCCTCAACAAGCGCGAGGCCAAAGAGCTCGTCGAAGCCTTCTTCGAAGAGGTTCGCGGCTCGCTGGAAGTGGGCCGTCAGGTGAAACTTTCGGGTTTCGGCAACTTCGATCTCCGCGATAAGAATCAACGACCGGGAAGGAATCCGAAAACTGGCGAAGAGATTCCGATTAGCGCGCGGCGCGTCGTGACGTTCAGACCCGGTCAAAAACTTAAAGCCCGAGTAGAAGCCTATGCTGGAAGCGTCGAACAATAACGAACTGCCCGCTATTCCCGGTAAGCGCTACTTCACCATTGGCGAAGTCAGCGACCTCTGCGCGGTGAAACCGCATGTTCTGAGGTATTGGGAGCAGGAGTTTCCGCAGCTCAAACCGATCAAGCGACGAGGGAATCGACGCTACTACCAGCGACAGGACGTCATTCTGATACGGCAGATCCGCAGCCTGTTGTATGAGCACGGTTTTACGATTGGTGGCGCACGTCAGCGCTTGTCCGGTGACGAGGTCAAGGCCGACAGCAGCATGAGCCAGCAGATTGTCCGCCAGCTGCGCGTAGAACTCGAAGAAGTACTCGACATCCTGCGGCGCTGATCCCGCCGCAATTCTGAACATCCGGCGCAAGGTCCGAGCGGCTGCGGCTTATACCGCAGCCTGCCGGCACGTCAGCGCCGTTCGTTTATCCGGCATTGGCCCGCGCGCGTTGCGCGCCTGCTATAATCGCTCGCGTTTTCGGGGTATAGCTCAGTCTGGTAGAGCACTCGGCTGGGGGCCGAGCGGTCGGCGGTTCGAATCCGTCTACCCCGACCATCAATTCCCTTTCCCGTCCCGTCCAAACACCCGCAACGGCTTCATTGCGGGTGTTTTATTGTTGCTGGCGCTGACGGCGTGCAAGGAAACCGGCGAGGAAGCGTTTCGTCGCGGCGCTTACGGCGATTCGTTCGCGGCGTTCGCGCTGCGGGGTGAGAACGGTGATGCCGCCGCGTTGAATTACCTCGGCGTCCACTACTATCTCGGACTCGGGGTCGAGCGCGATCTGGGACGCGCCGCCGAATTATTCGATCGTGCCGCGCTCGCGGGCCATCGGGGTGCCTGTCGCAATCTCGGCATCCTGTACCTGCGCGGTCTCGGGGTAAAACAGGATCGGGTGAAAGCCTACGCCTGGTTCTTCGCCGCTTACGAAGCCGGCGACGCACTTGCTTTCAAGTATCTCGAGTACGCCGCCGATTACATAACACCGAATCAATCGATGGGTGCGCGTCGCTGGATCACCGAATATTTGCGTGACACGCGGCCCTGATTCACAAATTGTTGCGAACGGTTCATCACATCGCAATGCAACTGATACATACTCAGAAAACGTTACAGAACAAGCGGGGAACAGGTTGAAATGTGTGGAATTGTCGGGGCCGTTGCTCAACGATACGTGGCGCCAATCCTGCTCGAAGGCCTGAAACGCCTCGAATACCGCGGCTACGACTCGGCTGGCATGGCAACGATAAACGCCGGTGGTGCGATCGAACGGATCCGGGCACTCGGGAAAGTGAAATTCCTCGAGGAAGAACTCGACAAGGACCCCCTGGACGCCGGTCTCGGCATCGCCCACACCCGCTGGGCGACGCATGGTGAACCCAGTACGCGCAACGCACACCCGCATGTTTGTCGTGACACGGTTGCGCTCGTGCACAACGGGATCATCGAAAACCATACCCAGCTGCGGGAACAACAACTCGCGGACGGTCACGAGTTCACTTCCGAGACGGACACCGAAGTCGTCGTCAATCTCGTCTACGACAAGCTCGCCGCCGGCCTGTCGCTCGTGGATGCGGTTACCGCGGCAACGAAGGAACTCGACGGCGCGTACGCGCTTGGCGTCGTTACGATCAGTGAACCCGACCGTATCGTTGCCGCCCGGCGCGGCAGCCCGCTCGTGATTGGCCTCGGGATTGGCGAAAATTTTATCGCTTCCGACGTCTTCGCGCTGTTGCCCGTGACGCAGCGCTTCATCTTTCTCGAAGATGGCGACATCGCCGACATCACGCGCGAGTCGGTCACGATTTACGATGAGCACGGCCGCATCGTCGAGCGACCTGAAAGCGTCTCGGAACTGTCGCCCGATGCCGCTGAGAAATCGGGTTACCGGCACTTCATGCTGAAGGAAATCTTCGATCAGCCGCGTGCGATCGCCGAGACCCTCGAAGGGCGAATCCAGGGGGGCGAAGTGCCGGATTCGATTTTCGGCCCGAACGGCACGGAAATTCTCGACTCCGTCGAAGCGGTAACGATCGTTGCCTGCGGCACGAGCTATCACGCGGGTATGGTTGCGCGCTACTGGCTGGAAGGACTTGCCGGCGTGCCCTGTACGGTCGAAGTCGCGAGTGAATTCCGTTACCGCAAACCTGTCGTACGACGCGGTACGCTGTTTGTAACGATATCCCAATCCGGTGAGACGGCCGATACGCTGGCCGCGTTGCGGGAAGCGAAACGATCGGGCTTTACGCATTCACTCGCCGTGTGCAACGTACCGGAAAGTTCGCTGACCCGGGAGTCCGAACTCGTGTTGATGACGCGCGCGGGCCCGGAAATCGGGGTCGCCTCGACGAAGGCATTCACGACCCAACTCGTCGCCCTCATGCTGCTCACCGTGGCGCTCGGTCGTCGCCATGGCATGACCCCGGATACCGTGAGCACGCTCGTGGCGCAACTCGAGAGCCTGCCCGGTAAAGTCAATACGGCACTCGATCTGAACGATGCCATCGCGAAGCTGGCCGAACGCTTCGTGAACAAGCATCACATGCTCTACCTCGGGCGCGGCTCCATGTATCCGGTGGCGATGGAAGGGGCGTTGAAGCTGAAAGAGATCTCCTACATCCACGCCGAAGCGTATCCGGCCGGTGAACTGAAACACGGACCCCTCGCGCTCGTCGACGAGGACATGCCGGTGTTGTCGGTGGCACCGAACAACGAACTGCTGGAAAAGCTGAAATCGAATCTCGAGGAAGTGCGCGCGCGCGGCGGCGAACTGTACGTGTTTGCGGATTCCGCCGTCGACGTCGCCGCGAATCCGGACATTCACGTACTCGATGTGGCGCCGGTGGAAGATCCGATCGCGCCGATCATCTACACCGTACCGTTGCAGTTGTTCGCATACCACGTTGCCGTACTGAAAGGCGCGGATGTCGACCAGCCACGCAATCTCGCGAAATCGGTCACCGTGGAATAGGACTGTTTGCGGCACCTGATCCGGATGTCGGGTGACGTTACAAGCTGCTGAATAATCTATAATTTCGGGAAAATTCGCAAAGGCACTAACGAGTCGTGACGAAGCAGGAAGCGATAGCACAAGGCCGGGTGCTCGTGGTTGATGACGACCCGGACATGCTCAAACTACTGTCGGCCTGGCTCGGCGGCGCCGACTATGACGTCGCCACCGCCAGTGGTGGCGAAGAGGCGCTCGCCAGGATCGATGTTGCAAAACCGGATCTCGTGATCACGGATTTGTTTATGGACGGTATGGACGGCATGGCCCTGCTCGCGGCGATCCACAACCGCAATCCGTTGATTCCCGTGATTATGCTCAGCGGTCAGGCACAAATCCCGGATGCCGTTCGGGCGACGCATCTCGGCACCTCGGAATTTCTCACGAAACCGATTGATAAGGACGAACTCATCCGTGCCGTTGGCCGGCATGTACGGCGCGATCGCGCCGGCGATGGACAAGGGCGCTTCGGACATGGCGTCATTTACCGCAGCGCCGTGATGGGCGACCTGCTCGAGCAGGCCGAAATGCTTGCGGCCGGCGATATCACCGTGTTTATCAACGGCGAAACCGGCACGGGCAAGGAGGTCCTGGCCAAGGCGATCCACGAAGCGAGCCCGCGTGCGGGCGCCCCGTTCATCGGGGTCAACTGCGGCGCGATACCCGAACAACTGCTCGAGTCGGAGTTGTTCGGTCACGAAAAGGGCGCGTTCACCGGCGCCAACGTGAAGCACGACGGTTTGTTCAAAGCCGCCGACGGCGGTACCTTGTTTCTCGACGAGATCGGCGATATGCCGCTCGACCTGCAGGTAAAACTGCTGCGCGTATTGCAGGATTTCGAAGTCCGCCCGGTGGGCTCGACGAGCAGCATCCCGGTAAACGTGAGGATCATTTCCGCCACGCACAACGATCTCGACCAACTCGTGCAGCGCGGAGAATTCCGCGAGGATCTGTACTATCGTCTCAACGTCGTACCGTTGAACATGCCGAGCCTGCGCGACCGACGGGAAGACATCGGCGTGCTGCTGGATCATTTCCTCGCCCGCCACGCGGAGAAGGCGCGGGCGAAACCAAAACGGTTCGACGCCGATGCGCTGGAATACCTGACGGCCGCAAACTGGCCGGGGAACGTGCGCCAGCTCGCGAACGCGGTGGAGCTGTGCGCGACGTTGACGAAAGGCGATGTGATTCCGCTGGCCATGGCCCAGCGGGCCCTGCGCGAAGAACCGGGACGCTTGCAGACGCTGAAGGAAGCGAAGCAGGAATTCGAGCGCAAGTACATCATCAGTGTGCTGCGTGTGACGAACGGTAATGTCGCGAATGCGGCGCGGATTGCCGGGCGCAATCGAACGGAGTTCTATAAATTGCTCGGCCAGCACGGAATCGACGCAGGCGATTTTCGCATCACGGCGGGCTGAACGGACAGCCGGTGCACGCAAACTAGCAGGGATATCAGCGTGAACGAGAAAATCATTATCAAAATCGATCCCGATCTCGAGGATCTCATTCCGGGATTTCTGGCCAACCGGGCCCGGGATGTAACGACGATCCGCACGCTGCTCGCGAGCGGCGATTTCGACGGGATTCGGATCCTGGGGCACAGCATGAAAGGTGCCGGGGGTGGCTACGGGTTTGATCGGATCACCGAACTCGGTGACACGATGGAAACCGCCGCCGCGGCCGGCGACGCCGCAACGATAGCGCAGGCCAACGACGCGCTCGACGACTACCTCTCGCGGGTAGAACCGGTGAGCGACGTCTGAGCGGCGGACCCGGTCCATGACACTGTAATGAGCGGCGAGCAGGAAAATCCGGCGTCAAACTGGTTTTTCTATTTCGTGGCCGCGGCGCTCGGCGTGTCGTTCCTCGTGGCCTTGCTCGTCCTCGCCTGGGACAACGTCGCCGAGCGCGAAGTCCAGAAGTTTGCTTACGAATCACTGTCCATCGACGACACGGTGCGCACGAATGTGCGCGCCGCGGATGACGCCATCGAAAATATCTCTTCGCTGCTCGAGTCCGTCCCGGATATTTCCGCCGGACAATTGCAGCATTACGCGACGGATGTGCTCGAACGGTTCGATTTCATCGCCGGTATCGGGATCTATCACGCGGGGGCGGATGCCGGGTTCGCGCGCTTTTTCCTGGCACCGGGCGCGCAATCCGTGGCGCTGCCGCCAGCGGTCGGGCTGGACGCGGGTGGCGTCGCCGGCCGCGGGTTTACCGCCGCGATGCAGTCTTCGGCGCCAATCCCCACCGGCATTATTGGTGACGAGCCGACGCATAAGCGCTATCTGCTGATCAAGGCGCTCGCTACGAAGCCCGGAGCGGGCACGACCATCGTGGCGCTGGCAATAGATCCGCAGGCCATATTCGGCGAGGTCGGCAACCGCGCATACATGACCGTGCGCCTGTATTCAGAATCCGAAGGCGTGGGCGGACGCCAACTGCTGTTTGAACGCAATGCCGAACCCGCCGGCGATTTCGCCATCGACACGCTCGAGGAGAGTGCCCAGGTGCGCTTCGAACGCTACTCGATGCGCTTGATCGCGGCGCGCGAAACGTACTGGAACGACCTCGACAAGGGCCTGTTGTTGACCGCGCTCGTGCTTGGCGCCGGGATCACCCTGTTACTGGTTGCGCTGGCACGGGCAAAGGATTTGCAGGCGCGCGAATTGCGCGAACGAAATCGGGTGATCGAAGATCAGGTTGCGCGGCAAACCCGCGAACTTGCCGAGGCACGTGATCAGGCGCTCGAGGCTTCGCGGGTGAAATCGGATTTTCTTGCCAGTATGAGCCACGAAATTCGCACGCCGCTGAACGCGATTATCGGTATGGCGGAACTCCTGTCCGAGACCCCGCTATCCGCGGACCAGAACAAATACGTCGGCGTCTTCAAAAACGCCGGTGAGGCCTTGCTCAGTCTCGTCAATGACATTCTCGATCTGTCGAAAATTGAAGCCGAGCAACTCATTCTCGAAACGATCGAATTCGACATGCGCGAACTAGTCGAGCAATCAGCGGATTTATACGCGCTGAAAACCGCCTCGAAGGGCGTCGAACTCGCCGCCCACGTTGCGCGCGAGGTGCCGCCGTCCCTCGTCGGGGATCCGGCGCGCCTGCGCCAGGTGATCCTCAATCTCATCGGGAATGCGATCAAGTTCACCGAGCGCGGCGAGATCGTCGTGGACGTCCGCGCCGCGGAGTCCGCCACGGAACCGGTGATGCTGTCGTTCGCGGTGTCGGACACCGGGATCGGGATCCCGCCGGAGAAGCTCGAATCAATTTTCGGCAGTTTTACCCAGGTTGATTCCTCGACGACGCGCAAGTACGGCGGCACCGGGCTCGGCCTGACGATCTCGAAGAAGCTCGTCGAGATGATGGGCGGACGGATCTGGGTCGAAAGTATTGAAGGGCAGGGCAGCACGTTCCGGTTCGATATACCGTTTGCGCGCGGCAGGACGCAGCCGTCGACCACGCGTGCGCGGACCGTCGATCTGCACGACACCCGCGTGCTCGTCGTCGATGACAGCGACATTAACCGGCTGATCCTGCGCGAAACCCTGCAGGCCGAAGGGGCGCGCATAACGGAGTGCGCGAATGGCAGCGATGCGGTTGCCGAGTTTCAGCGCGCACAGTCCGCAAACGAACCGTTTCAACTCGTCTTGTGCGATGCCCGCATGCCGGGTATGGACGGTTTCGAAGCGATCGAGGCGATGGTCCGGCAGGGCGCTTCGATCAGAACGGTGATGATGTTGACGTCGTCCAACCTGGGTGAGGATCTCGACCGTGCGCGCACGATGGGGCTCGGCGCCTACCTCGTGAAACCGGTCAAGCGCGGAGAACTGCTGCGCGCCATCGGCAACGTGATCGGTGACTCGATGCTCGCACCGGCATCGGCGGAAACCCCGCTTGCCGCCGCGACCGGCGCGCGAAAATCGCTCTTGCTCGTCGAGGATAACCCCGACAATCGCCTGTTGATCAAGGCCTATCTGAAGCGGGAGCCCTACGACATCGACGAAGCGGAGAACGGTGCCGAGGCCCTGACCCTGTTCAGGGAGCATGCCTACGATCTCGTGCTGATGGACGTACAGATGCCGGTGATGGACGGCCATACGGCAACGCGTGAAATTCGCGCGTGGGAAGCGGCGCAGGGCCGTACGGCGGTGCCGATCGTGGCGCTGACCGCGCACGCGATCAAGGAAGATACGGAAAAGAGTCTCGCCGCCGGTTGCACGGCGCACCTGACGAAACCGATCAAGAAGCAGACCCTGCTGAACGCGATAAGCGAACTCCTCGTCGCTTGAGCCGCGCTCGCCGTCAGTGTCGCCGTTCGACGACAAAAAGTGACGCTGAGAGTTCGGATTCGGCGCACGGGCCGCCGCCCGAGCCGCGGCGCAGTTATTGAAACATTCGTTAATGATCCGATAACTGTATAAAATTAAAGGAAAAATAATTAAATCGCGCGTTCCGAGCCGAGCCCTGTCCGGGCCGTCGCGCAATTGGCACGCTGGTTGCTCAAGTCTAACCGCAGCGCAATAAAAACAAGAACTTCGTACGGCACGACGAACGGTCGCAAACGACCACCTATGGACTGGGCACAAAAACAATGTTGCGAATTTTCAGGCATTACATTCCAAAATCTCTGATTCTTCTGGCTCTGGCTGAAAGCCTGATCCTGCTCGTTTCGATCTACATCGGTGCGACGTTCGATCTGGCGACGGCATCGCTGGCACGCTCCGTATCGTTCGACAGCAGCCCGTCCGCGCTGTGGTGGCAGGCATTCGTGTTTTGTTTCGCGATGCTCGCCGGCATGGTGGCGATGGGTTTCTACCAGCGTGATCAGCGCGACGGTCCGCTCGCGACGATTATCCGGCTGACCCTGAGCTTTTTCGTCGGGCTCCTCGTCATGGTGATGATTCACCTCGCCTACCCGGGGCTCGTCGTTGGCGGACTCGCGTTCGTCGTTGCGCTGCTGAGTTCCTTCGTCGGCATCGCCACGTGTCGGCTGCTGTGCTTCTCGCGCACGGACAGCGACATGGCGCTGCGCATTCTCGTGCTCGGCGTGGGTGAACGTGCGCAACAGATCGACAATCTCCGTCGTGCCTCCGATCGCGTTGGCATCAATATCCTCGGTTACATCGACATCGGCACCGACACGCGACAGATTGCCGACAGCAAGGTTATCCGCCCGAAAGGCTCGATCCGCGAGCTTACGCAGCAGTTCGGCGCCGATGAAATCGTCGTCGCGATCGACGATCGTCGCAACGGGCTGCCGCTCGAACAGATCCTCGACTGCAAGATGCACGGGGTGCAGATCATCGAAGCGCAGACGTTCTACGAGCGCCAGCTCGGCAAGATCAGACTCGACGATCTGCGCCCGAGCAACATGATTTTTACCGATGGATTTACCCAGGCGGTGCTGAAGCAGACCGAGAAACGCATCGTCGATGTCGTGGCATCCGCGGGGCTGCTCGCGGTGTCGTTGCCGGTACTTTTGCTGACGGCGATCGCCATCAAGCTCGAAGGTCCGGGGTCGATTTTCTACCGGCAGGAGCGGGTCGGCCTGCGCGGGAAACCGTTCATGGTGTACAAGTTCCGCAGCATGCGCGAAGACGCGGAAGGTGACGGCGTCGCGGTGTGGGCGAAAGCGGACGACGACCGGGTGACGAAAGTTGGCGCGTTCATCCGCAAGTCGCGTATCGATGAACTGCCGCAGCTGTTCAACGTACTCAAGGGCGACATGAGCTTCGTCGGCCCGCGACCCGAACGGCCGGAGTTCGTTGAACAATTGAGCCAGGCTATCCCGTATTACGACTTGCGTCATCACGTAAAGCCGGGCATTACGGGTTGGGCCCAGGTTTCCTACCCGTACGGCGCGTCGATCAAGGACTCGCGTGAAAAGCTGCAGTACGATTTGTACTACCTGAAGAACTACAGCGTCTTCCTCGATATCAACATCGTACTACTGACGATCCAGGTTATCCTCTGGGGCAAGGGCGCACGCTAGCTTGTCCGGGTCGCGGTGCGTACAGGCCGACCGGCTGATCGCCGGTCGCGAGCGGTTCCTTATTCGAATCCAGGCGGCATAGAATAAACTCCATGTTTGAAGCTGCCGCATTGTCGGGGTACGCCGGCGCACTGGCGTTCGCGGTTTTGTCCGCGTTATTGCTCGCGGCTGATCAGGGACACCGGGTCGGGCGCTTGTTAATCGCCGCCGCGGCGATCTCCGCGCTGTGGTTTGCGCTCGGGACCGCCTACTACGGCGGACAGATGTCGGGTGTGCAGATCCTCGGACTGACGTACCTCGAATTACTGCGCGATCTGGCGTGGGTAGTGTTCCTTGCGGCAGTTCTGCTGAGCAGCGACGACCCGGGATTCCGGCGCCGCATCAGCGTTATCGTCGCGGTCGCGGTGACGACCATCGGGCTCGCGGCATTGTTCAGTCAGTCCGCGATTCAGCTGCCGGGGGTGTTGTCGGAGTCGGCAATGCAGCGCAAGGCCGCGGCATTGTCGTTTCTGCTGATTGCGATCATCGGGCTCGTCATCATCGAACAACTCGTCCGCGCGACCCGCGCCGACGCGCGCTGGTCGATCAAGCACCTGAGTCTCGGGATCGGGGCGATATTCGCGTTCGATTTCTATCTTTACGCCGATGCCTTGCTGTTCAACCGGATCGACCCGGACGTGTGGGCGGCACGCGGTATCGTCAATGCGTTCACGGTGCCGTTGATTACGCTCGCCGCGGCGCGCAACCGTGACTGGAACCTCGAGATCTTCGTATCACGACGCGTCGTGTTCCACAGTGTCGCGGCGCTGGGCGCCGGGCTGTACCTGTTGCTCGTATCGCTGGCGGGTTACTACCTGAACTCATACGGCGGTACCTGGGGTGGCGCGCTGCGCGCGGCGTTCATCTCCGGAGCGCTGCTGTTTCTCGTGACCCTGATTTTTTCATCCCAGGTCCGTTCGCGGCTGCGGATGTTCCTGGCGAAGCATTTCTACAAGAATCGCTACGAATACGGTGAAGTCTGGTTGTCATTCACGCGCAAACTGTCGACGAGTGACGCCGATCCGGAACATCTGCGCGCCACGATCCTGCGTGCGATTGCCGACATCGTCGACAGCACGGGCGGTATCATGTGGTCGAAGACCGAAACCGGCCAGTTCATGATCACGAGCAGCTGGTCCATGGACGGCGAGCCGGACTGGCAACTCGGAGACGATCATCCGTTCGTGCGCGCGCTCGAAGCGTCCCAGGAACTGTTCGAACTGCGCTACGCCGACCTGTCTGACAGCGGCGTCGACTACGCGTTTCCGTGGCTCGATGAGCTGCGCCGCGCGTGGATTGCGGTTCCCATCGTGCACGGGGACGAACTGCTCGCGTTTCTGATCCTCGCCGAACCGCGGACAAACGAAGCCGTGACGTTCGAAGATCGCGACCTGTTACGCACCGTCGGCCGCCAGGCCGCGAGTTATCTCGCGTTCCTGCGCGCCACCGAAGCGCTGGCCGAGGCGCGGCAGTTTGAAGCATTCAACCAGCTGTCCGCGTTTCTCGTGCATGATTTGAAAAACGTCGTGGCGCAACTTTCGCTCGTCGTGCGCAACGCCGAGCGCCACCGTGATAATCCTGAGTTCATTGCCGACGCGTTCAACACGATTGGTGACGCGGTGGCGAAAATCAATCGCATGCTCGCAAGCCTGCGGCAGGATTCCGCGGCCGCGAACGAAAAAGTCGAGAACGTCGAACTCAATGGATTGATCGCGCATGCCGTTAAACAGTGTAGCCAGCGCGAACCACAACCGGAATTTCAGCGTCACGCGGTGGCAGTGGAAATTTCAGCTTCCTACGACCGCTTGCTGTCGGTTGTCGAGCATTTGGTCCAGAATGCGCAGGATGCAACGACCGACGACGGGAGTGTCGTCGTGACGCTCGAACATGAGGCGGACAACGCCGTCATTCGGATCAGTGATACTGGATGTGGAATGGATAAGGAATTTATCAGAACGCGGCTGTTTCGCCCGTTTGATACAACGAAGGGCAAAGCCGGTATGGGAATCGGAGTGTATGAAAGTCGACATATTGTTTCGAATCTGGGTGGCCGGCTCGACGTGACGAGTGAGCCCGGGGTCGGGACCACGATCGTGATCAGTCTGCCGCTGAGCGAACCGTCCACCGCCACCGCGGACCTTGTCCCTGTTTCGGAGGCGGGTGTGTGACGAAGCCGAAATTATTGATCGTCGATGACGATCCGGGTCTCCAGAAACAACTGAAATGGGCACTGGAAGATTATGACAGCATCGTGGTCGGCGATCGGGAGTCCGCACTGGCGGAACTCGGAAAGCACTCGCCTTCCGTGGTGACACTCGATCTCGGCTTGCCGCCGGATCCCGCAAATGCGTCCGAGGGATTACGCGCGCTGAATGAGATCCTGAGCGCCGCGCCGAGTACGAAAGTGATCGTCGTGACCGGCAACGACGATCGCGAAGTTGCCGTTCGCGCTGTGGGGCAGGGCGCGTACGACTTCTACGAGAAACCGATCGACCCCGACGTGTTGCGGCTCATAGTCGACCGCGCGCACCGCCTCCACGAGCTCGAAAACGAGAACCGCCAGCTCATCGCGAAACAGCGCGAACCGCTCGAGGGAATCATCGCCGGCAGTCGCCAGATGCTGGACGTCTGTCGCCATATCGAGAAAATTGCGCCGACGGACACGTCCGTGCTGTTGCTCGGTGAAAGCGGCACCGGCAAGGAAATTCTCGCGCGTGCGGTCCACGAACTGAGCTCCCGCAACGGCAAAACGTTTGTCGCGATTAACTGCGCGGCGATCCCGGAGAACCTGCTCGAGAGCGAGTTGTTCGGCTACGAAAAGGGCGCGTTCACGGGCGCATCGAAGCAGACCCGCGGTAAGCTTGAGTACGCGGACGGCGGCACGCTGTTCCTCGACGAAATGGGCGATTTGCCGCCCGCGCTGCAGGCCAAGCTGTTGCGCTTCCTGCAGGAAAGGGTGATCGAGCGGGTCGGCGGACGGCAGGAAATCGCGGTCGACACACGGGTGATCTGTGCGACGCACAAGAACCTGCAGGAACTGATCGAGGAAAAGCTGTTTCGCGAGGATTTGTACTACCGGATCAGCGAAGTATCGGTATCGATTCCGCCGCTGCGCGACCGGGCCGGCGATACGATACTCATCGGCCGCGTCCTCATGCGCCGGTATGCCGACCAGCACAATAACAACGTGAAGGACTTCAGCCAGCGCGCGCTTGCCGCGCTCGAACACTATGCCTGGCCGGGCAACGTTCGTGAACTCGAAAACCGGATCAAGCGCGCGGTCATCATGACCGACGGTACCATGATCGAACCGGAAGACCTCGAACTCGACGCCAATGCGGAACACAGCTTCAAGACGCTGAAAGAAATTCGCGAAACGGCGGAAGCGAACGCGATCCAGGAAGCGCTCGCGATGTCCGGCGGCCAGATCGGGAAAGCGTCGGAAATGCTTGGCGTCAGCCGGCCGACGGTCTACCATTTATTGAAGAAATACAACATCGAAGCGTAGTGGCGCGGCCTGGCCAGCCCAGGCGGATCGTCCAGCTAGCCCCGCGTGCTCCGGAGCGCCGGCCGTCGACGCCTCCGAGCGCGTGCCCGTACACCCACCGAAATTCGGAAGCTGGTGAAAAGAACACAAAATTCAGAGTGTTGGGCGTAGGAAATGCGAAATTACTTTATCAAGCTCACGGTTTCGGCTATGCTCCCGGAAAGAGCCGTCTAGCCATTCTGCCCGGGACCCTCAAATCCGTCGCAGGAGTGGTCCGGACGATTATGTTGGGGGAAGCAATAAAGTGACATTGATGGCAGATCCAAGTTCGGCGTCCCTGACGCGAAGTCTGCGCGACAGCCCCGGCCTTCGGCGGCGTACGGTTTGTCTGCGCACCCTGATATCGGGACTCACGACCGCGCTCGTCGCCGGTGTGCTGGGCGCAATGCCCGCGTCAGCACTCACGATAGAAGAGGCGGTCAGTCAGGCGATTAACTCTAACCCGGCCGTATTGAGCGCAAGCGCCTCGGCGCGGGCATCGGTTTTCGATTTGCGACGGGCGCGCGGGGGATACTACCCAACGCTCGATTTCGACGCGGGGTACGGCCCCGAAGACACGAATTCAAAGCAGCTGAAACTGGCCGGTAATGATCGCGGCACGATGGATCGTCGCGAAACCGGCCTCACGGCCCGTCAGTTACTGTGGGACGGTTTCGCCACGCGCAGTGAAGTCGAGCGCCGCGTGGCCCTGCTCAACGCGGCGGATTACAGCCTGTCGGACACGCGCGAAGCGATCGCATTCCGGGCGGCGGAATCGTTCCTCGATGTGATTCGAAGCCGCGAACTCGTCGCACTCGCGCGCGATAACGTTGCGTCACACGAAAAAATGCTCGGCAACGTGGAAGCGAAGAGCGAACGCGGTGTCGGCAATCGGGCCGACGTTGAACAGGCCGTCGCCCGCCTCGCGCTCGCCCGCAGCGTACTCACCGCGCGCGAAGGTGCACTGCGGGAGTCCGTTGCCCGCTACGAGCGGGTCGTGGGTAGCGCGCCGGACGAACTCAGCACCCCGGCGCGGCAGGCGTCGGGTCTGACGGCACCCGACGGGGTCGACCAGACGCAACTGGATTCCGCGATTGCGAGCGGCATGGGACAGGCGTTCGACGGCCACCCCGCGGTGCTTCAGTCGCAAGCCGAGGCCGAGGCCGCCGATGCGGAAATCCGCGCCGCGAAATCGGCCTATCACCCGACTGTCAACCTCGAGGGCCGCTTGCGCCGCGATGACAACATTTCCGGGGTGGACGGTACGCGCAACTCGACTGCGATTATGGTCGTGGCCCAGTGGAACCTGTTCCGCGGCGGCTCGGACAAGGCGGCCGAAATGGCCGCGTTCGAGCGTAAATCGGCGGCGACCGAACTCATCGATGACACGAAGCGCGCGGTCGCCGAAAACGTCGCTATCGCCTACCAGGCGCGGGCTATCAGCGAAGCGCGGATCAAGTATCTCGAGCAGCACGTCAATGCCTCGCAAGCGACGCTCGAATCCTACCGTGCGCAATTCGAACTGAGCCGGCGTTCCCTGCTCGACCTGCTCAACGCCGAGAATGAATTGTTTAACGCGCGCTCGAATCTCGTCAGCGGGACGTTCGAAGACCTCGTCAACCAGTACTTCGTCGAGGCGAGCAAGGGTCAACTGACCTCGAGTCTTGGTGTCAGCGCATCGGGGCCCTGAATTCGGCACGCAAGATCGTGCCGATGGTGACACCGTGCTGCTGACGTGCAGGTTTTCGTCGGTTCGCGCCGGAATACGCCAACATCAACACCGACGAGGCTGCGCTCGGGTTAATCCCTGAGTGACGCCGCCCCCGGCGATGGCCCTCGCAACTCCAACCACGAATCCTGAACATCCGCCGGCCGCGGGCCGTCCCGATGATCCGCTCGCCGAGTGCCTGCACATCATCACCCGGCTTCACGGGCGGGCGATATCGACATCCGCGCTCGTGGCCGGATTACCGCGCGGCAGCGACGGTATTTCGCCGCAGACGTTCGTCCGCGCCGCGGAAAAGAACGGGTACGCCGCGCGGATCGTCAGACGCCCGGTGAAAAAGATATCGCAGCTGCTGCTGCCCGCGGTCATCCTGCTCGACGACGGCGGGGCCTGCGTGCTGACCGGGTTCCCCGATCGCAAGTCCGCCACCGTGATGTTCCCGGAAGCCGGCTTCGGCAAAACGACGCTCGAACTCGCCGCGCTCGAAAAGCAAAGCACGGGCTACGTGATCTTTGTGCAGGCGGAATTTTCGCTCGACGATACGCGTCTTGGCGAGGTCGGGCGCGGCGCGGGACGGTCCTGGTTCTGGGGCACCTTGTGGCGTTATCGCCGCTACTATTTCGAAGCCATCCTCGCCGCCGGCATCGTGAACGTGCTCGCTGTTGCGACGTCACTGTTCATCATGAACGTCTACGATCGGGTGGTCCCGAACAACGCGGTCGAAACGCTCACGGTGCTCGCAATAGGCACTGCGATCGCCGTAGGTTTCGAGTTTCTCGCACGTAATCTGCGCGCCTACTTTCTCGATACTGCCGGGAAAAAGGCCGATCTCGTGCTCGCGAGTACGTTGTTCGCCCAGGCTCTGAACATTCGCACGGAAGCGCGGCCGCCGTCGTCCGGTGCGTTCGCGGCACAATTGCGTGAATTCGAATCGCTGCGCGACTTCATGAGCTCCGCCACGCTCGCGGCGGTTATCGACATCCCGTTCGTCGGTTTTTTCATCTGGGTCATCTTTCTGATCGGCGCGCCCCTGCATCTCGTGCCGCTGGCCGCGGTGCCCGCGGTGCTCATCGTCGGCTTGATCGCGCAGGCGCCATTGTCGTACCTGATGCGACAGCATCTGCGCGAAGGCGCACTGAAGCACGGGCTCCTCGTCGAGGCCGTGGACGGCGTCGAGATCCTCAAAACGCTGTGCGGCGAAGGCGGCATGCAGGGACGTTACGAAGATTACACGGCGCTGACGAGCCGCTCGGCGACGCGGTCGCGGTTGATCTCCTCGCTCGTAATGAACTTCACCGCGCTGACCCAGCAGCTGACGACGATCCTCATCGTCGTGTGGGGCGTTTTCCTGATCGGCGATGGTGAACTCACGGTCGGCGCATTGATCGCGTGTGTCATATTGAGTGGTCGCGGACTTGCGCCGCTGCAGCAGGTCGCGGCATTGATGACCCGCTACCAGTCCGCACGGGCATCGTATGCGACCCTGAACGGCCTGATGCGGCAACCGGTCGAGCGGCCGGCGAACCGGAAGTTCCTCGAACGCCCGACGATCGACGGCGCGATCGCGCTCGACCAGGTGAACTTCGCCTATCCGGGACAGAAGCTCAAAGTGATCGACAGTGTGTCGCTGTCGATCACGGCCGGCGAGCACGTCGGTGTCCTCGGCCGGATCGGTTCCGGCAAGAGCACGTTACTGAAGCTGATTCTCGGCCTCTATGCGCCTGCATCGGGCGCTGTCAGGGTCGACGGGGTCGACATCGAGCAGATCGACCCGATCGATCTGCGTCACCAGATTGGCTATGTCGCGCAGGATACGCGCCTGTTCCAGGGCACGCTGCGCGACAACATCACACTGGGCTACCCCCACGCCGACGACAATGACGTGCTGCAGGCCGCGCGTCTCGCCGGTCTCGATCGTATCGTCGCGCAACAGGCGAATGGCTACGACACGATCGTTGGTGAACGGGGGGATGGCTTGTCCGGCGGGCAACGCCAGGCCGTCGCCATCGCCCGCGCCGTGATCAAGCGGCCGACCGTGTTATTGCTCGATGAACCGACGAGCGCGATGGATAATTCCGCCGAGCAGGCATTCATCGCGAACCTGGGCAAGTTCGCCGAACACCGGACACTCGTGCTCGTCACGCACAAACCTACGTTGCTGAGTCTCGTGTCCCGATTGATCGTCGTCGACGGCGGGCGCATCGTCATGGACGGGCCGCGCGACGAGGTCATGAAACGTCTGATGCAGCCGCCGGGCGGGACGCCGTCATGAAATCGCTGCAGATTGATCGGCGCGAACTGATACGTGCACGCAAGGACGTCAGCTATATCGCCGATGCGCGCGCGGCCGTCATCGCCGACTCCAACCCGCTCGCCGGGGTCAGCCTGCTCCTCATCATCACGTTTCTCGTCGTCGCCTTCATCTGGGCGGACACGGCGGTCGTCGACGAGGTCACACGCGGCGAAGGCCGGGTGACGCCGTCGAGTCGCGAGCAGGTGATCCAGAGTCTCGAGGGGGGCATTCTGGCGGAGTTGCTCGTGCGCGAGGGCGACATCATCGACGAAGGACAGATCCTGTTGCGCATCGACGATACGCGCTCGGGGGCCGCATTGCGTGAGGGGCAGTCGACCGTCATGGCGGAAAAGGCCGCCGTGGCCCGCCTGACCGCCGAAGCGAATGGGGTCGAACCCGTGTTTCCCGCAGACGTCAATCCGTCGATCGTCAGTCTCGAACGCAAGCTCTATCACTCACGCCAACGCACGCTGCTCGAATCCACCGGCTCGCTCGGGCGCAACCTCGCGCTCGCCGAAGAGGAACTCGCGATGACCGAGCCGCTCGTCGAGCGCGGCGCCGTATCGGCCGTGGAAGTATTGAGGCTGAAGCGGCAAATTATTGAAATAAAAGGAAATATTCAGGAAATCAGGAACAAGTTCCGGGCCGACGCCCGGGCCGAGCTTGCGCGCCGTGAAGCGGAGCTCGCGCGGGGACTCGAAATCAATACGGCGCGCGCCGACGAGGTCTACCGCAGCGTGATTCGTTCGCCGATGCGCGGCACGGTGAAAAACGTCGAAGTGACGACGGTCGGGGGCGTGATCCGGCCGGGCGCGACGATCATGGAAATCGTCCCGCTCGAAGATAAATTACTCGTGGAGGCGCGGATCCGGCCGGCGGATGTCGCGTTTCTGCACCCCGGGCAGGAAGCGACGGTCAAAATCACCGCGTATGACTACTCAATCTACGGTAGCCTGCAAGGCCGCCTCGAACACATCAGCGCCGATACGATCGTCGACGAAAAGAACCCGAACGAGAGCTATTACCGGATCCTCGTGCGCACCGAGTCCGCGCATCTGCCGGGTGACGACGGTCCGTTGCCGATCATTCCCGGCATGGTGGCCACGGTTGAAATCCTGACCGGTGAAAAAACCGTGTTGGATTATATACTTAAACCGATACTTAAAGTTCGGGACAAGGCGTTGAGTGAGCGTTGAGGTGGCATCCGGGCGGTTCGCCCGCGCTATTGGCAAGCGCAAGCGAATCGTGAAGTGCTTCCGATAAATATCGTTAAATTAGGCGTTAAATACGCATTCGGGGCGGCACCGCTGCCACCTCGATAACATTGATCCGCCCCGCTACGACACAGGGTAGGTCGCCGGACGGATCAGCAGGAGAGCAACATGGCAGTGGCAATCAGAATCATATCCGCGAGCGGCGAAATCCGCACGGTCGCAATCGAACCCGGTACGGAAATTACGCTCGAGCCCGGTGACACGGTCGTCCTGTTGCCGGATGCGGAAACCGCGATCACGACGAGCCAGGACGGCGATAACCTCGTCGTCGAAACCGCTGACGGGAACATCGTTGTCGGGGGATTTTTCGCCGCCGCAAATACCCCGGAAGCACCGCGGGCGCGATCGTTCGGTGCTACCCCGGAAGCGGATGAAGGCGGACCGCAGAGCGCGCTCGTGTTCCAGGACGGAAATGGCCTGCAGGTGATTACGCCAACGAGCGCGCTGACATCGGAGTCGTATACGCTGCCGCGCTTCGAAGGATCGTCGCTGCCCGAGTCCGGCTTTCTGCCGGAGGGCTTCGACTCGAGCAGCGCCGCGGCACGCGCGAGCGCTTTATCGTCGCTGTTTGGCCTCGAGCCGATGGACGGCTTGTACAAGCGTTCCGGCGACGACAATGATCCGTTCGACATCAATGATTCGGTGCAACAGGCGGCCGGCTTCGCCGGCGGCGACACGTTGACGGCTGCGAACGACGACGGCACTACGAATGTTTCGTTGAACCTGCTCGAAGATGGAACCACCCCCAACCTCGTCGACGCATTGCTAAGCAACGACGTGAGTTCCGGCGGCGACGCTTTCGGCATTACCGGCGTGAACACGAGTGCAACGACCGGGACGGTCACGTTCAACCCTGGCAGCGCAGCTCTGGGTGACGAATCGCTCACCTACAGCGCGAACGCCGCAACGCAGGATGTCCTCGACGCCGGAGATACGGCGACCGATTCGTTCACCTACATGATTGGCAACGCTGACGGCAGTTCAAGCAGCGCGACCGCCACGGTCACGATCACCGGTGTGAATGACGCGCCGACCACAAACAGCGGCACGGCCGCACTCGCGCCGGCGGATTCGAGCAATATCACCGCCGTACCGGTTGCCACCGCCGTCGCCACGCTGATTGCGAACGCCGGCGCGGATGATGTCGACGGCGACACTAACCCGACGAATCTCGGGATCGCCGTCACCGGTGCAACCACGATCTCCGGCGGTGCATGGCAATTCAGTATCGATAGCACGAACGGTTTGAACGGAACGTGGCAGGCGCTAGGTTCCGTCGGCAATGCGAGCGCGCGCGTGCTCGGGCCCGGCGCCTGGGTTCGCTTCGTCCCTCCGACCGACGGCAGTAGCGGCTCGACCGACACGATCAGCTACCGCGCCTGGGATGGTACGGACGGGGTTGCGAATGGCAGTGCCGGGATCAATACGAGCGGCATGAACAACGGCGGCGAAACCGCCTACAGCAGCACTACGTTCAATGGCACCCACGCCGTTGCACCGGTTAACGATGCTCCGACGTTCGCGGCACCGACGGTGTTTGCGGTAGACGAAAATTCCGCCGGTGGTACCGTCGTCGGGACGCTGATGGCAACCGACCCCGATGTGCCTGCGCAGAATCTTTCGTTTTCCGTTGTCGGAGGCACAGGGCAGACGCAATTCAGCGTTGATAGCGGGACCGGGCAGATCACCGTGTCAGGCGCCGGTATCCTCGATCGGGAGACGAATGCGAACCTGACGCTGCAGGTTCGGGTCAGTGACGATGGCAGCCCGCCGCTGTCGACGATCCAGACGGTGACGATCAACCTGAACGGCGTCAACGAATTCGCACCAACTTTTGATGCGGGTCAGACGGCATTCAGCATTCCTGAAGAAAGCACCGCAGTTGCGACGATCACGGCGTCGGATCAGGACCTGCCCGGCGATACGCTCGTGTTTACCATCTCCGGCACCGGACTCGATGACGGCTTGTTCCAAATAACTGCAGGTGGACAGCTGAGTTTCATCGCGCCGCCGAATTTCGAGGCGCCGGGCGATTTCAACGCCGATAATTTTTACAACGTCGACGTGCAGGTCAGCGATGGCGTCACGAATGTTGTTCAGGGCATTACGGTGGAGATCACGGACATTAACGACCCGCCGGTCTTTACGTCTGCGAACACAGCTTCGATTGTGGAAAATTCAACGGGCGTCATTACGACGATTGTGACGACCGATGACGATAGCCCGCCGGCGAGCTACGCGATCACCGGAGGGGCCGACCAGGCTTTATTCCAGCTAATCGGCGGTAATCAGCTTGCGTTTATTGCGGGGCAGGATTTCGAGATGCCTGCCGACGCGAATGGCGACAATGTTTTCGAAGTCGAAGTCACCGCGGACGATATGGGAGGCGCGACGGCGACGCAGATGATCAGCGTCACGTTGACGAACGCTAACGAATTCAGCCCCGTATTCACCTCGAGTGCTGCGCTGAGCATCGAGGAGAACACGCAGGCCGTCGTCACACTGGCGGCGACAGATGCGGACGCGGGTGACGTGGTGAGCTTCGCGATCACGGGTGGTGCGGACGCAGGTTTGTTCCAGATCGTCGGCGGCAACCAGTTGCAGTTCATTGCGGGCCCGGACTTCGAAGCACCCGGTGATAACGGCGGCGACAACGTTTATGACGTGCAGGTGACGGCGACGGATAACGGGATGAATCCCGGCACGCTGTCGACGGTGCAGAACCTCGCGGTGACGGTGACCGGAGTGAACGACGAGGTGCCGGCGTTCACCTCGGCGGCGGCGGTAAGCATTGAAGAGAACACGCAGGCCGTCGTCACGCTGGCGGCGACGGATGCGGACGTGCCGGGGCAGACGGTGAGCTTCGCGATCACGGGCGGCGCGGATGCGGGTCTGTTCCAGATCGTGGGCGGTAACCAGTTGCAGTTCATCGCGGGTCCGGACTTCGAGGCGCCGGCGGACAACGGCGGCAACAACATCTATGACGTACAGGTGACGGCGACGGATAACGGCGCGAACCCCGGCACGTTGTCGACGGTGCAGAACCTCGCGGTGACGGTGACGGGGGTCAACGACAACGCCCCGGTATTCACGTCGAGTGCAAACCTGACGCAAGCAGAAAACGTGCAAGCAGTCGTGACGTTGGCAGCGACGGACGCCGATGCGGGCGACATGGTGAGTTTTGCGATCACGGGCGGTGCGGACAATGCGCTGTTCGAGATTGTTGGCGGTAACCAGCTGCGCTTTATCGGGGGGAGTATCCCGGACTTCGAGGCACCGGCGGACGCGGGCGGCGATAACGTCTATGACGTGCAGGTGACGGCGACAGACGACGGAGTGAACCCCGGAACGTTGTCGACGCCGCAGAACATCGCGGTAACGATCACGGACGTGGGCCCGACGGTGATCACCTCACCGGCGGCGTTTTCGCTGGAGGAAGGTCAGGCAGCCG
>MRWG01000312.1_pt1 | contig 71002 bp, 60 predicted proteins | sample 1013341 | NCBI WGS metagenome assembly MRWG01 (sample SAMN06117577, study PRJNA244670) | biofilm metagenome | biome: Water; feature: Cathode Biofilm; material: Biofilm; isolation source: microbial consortium enriched at the cathode of a solar microbial fuel cell | place: USA: District of Columbia ...
TAAACGGCTCTCACTTGTGTGTTCTTCGTCAAGCATCTTTTGCAACCGCCCAACAGCCCGTCTTTTTGTCATCAATAGAACCACTTCATAGCCTAGGCGCACTCGAGGTAAAACCTCAAAGACACGCAAAAGTTGATTGCTTCCTCAAACTGTCCGCAACAGTATGATTTTTTGAATGCAGAGCTAAACTGACGAACTGAGTACGTGATGTCCAGCATGTGCCTTACAATCTAACTGGCAAAGTCTGCTTGTCGCGCACTGCGGCCACAGAGTGCTGTCGAGGCTGCGGCCGCAGCGAAGGGCGGCTCCGTCCCGCAAACGCACGATAGTCCCAACACCATTGGAGGAGGACTAGAACAAGGCCTGTGCCGAAACCCTCCCTGCCCAAAACAAAACCGGCCCCCAAGGGGAGCCGGTTTCTCAATCGTCCAATCCGCAAATGGATCAGAGGGACATATGGGTGCCCAGGGCTTCCATGTCGGCGAGCAGCTTGGCTGCGTCCTCGACCAACCCGTGCGGCTGGTCTTCCTCTTTCGCGGTCTTGTACATCTCGCGGGCTTCCTCGATCAGCTCGTTCATCTGATCGCGGGTCATCTCAGTCATCGGGATCGCGCGTTCGGCCAGAACCGACAGGCTGTCGCCTGCGATTTCAGCAAAACCGCCGGTCACCAGATACTCCGAATTGCCTTCGGGGCTTTCGACCTTCAGCACGCCGGGGCGCAGGGTGGTGATGGTCGGCGCGTGCTGAGGCATCGCCGTCATGTCGCCCTCGGCGCCGGGGATCTGAACCGCGCTCGCCTGCAGCGACGCCAGGGCGCGCTCGGGGCTGACGAGGTCGAATTGCATCGTTTGTGCCATTGGGGCCTCCTTTCAGGGTTCCCCCGCACCGCGAAAGCGCGGGGGAAAATCCGTTCTTAGGCGGCTTCCGCAGCCATCTTCTCGGCTTTGGCGAGCACTTCGTCGATGCCGCCAACCATGTAGAAGGCGCCTTCGGGCAGGTGGTCGTATTCGCCGGCCACAACCGCCTTGAACGACGAGATGGTGTCTTCCAGCGGAACCTGGACGCCATCGGAGCCGGTGAAGACCTTCGCAACGTCGAACGGCTGGGACAGGAAACGCTGGATTTTACGCGCACGCGCAACGGTCAGCTTGTCCTCTTCCGACAGTTCGTCCATGCCGAGGATGGCGATGATGTCCTGCAGCGACTTGTAGCGCTGGAGGATCTGCTGAACGTCGGAAGCCACTTTGTAGTGCTCTTCGCCAACGATCTGCGGGTCCATCAGGCGCGACGAGGAGTCGAGCGGGTCCACGGCGGGGTAGATGCCGAGCTCGGAGATCGCACGGTTCAGAACGGTGGTCGCGTCCAGGTGGGCAAAGGTGGTTGCCGGTGCCGGGTCGGTAAGGTCGTCCGCGGGAACGTAGACGGCCTGGATCGAGGTGATCGAGCCGTTCTTGGTGGAGGTGATACGCTCCTGCATCGCGCCCATGTCGGTGGCCAGGGTCGGCTGGTAGCCCACAGCGGAGGGGATACGGCCGAGCAGAGCCGACACTTCTGAGCCTGCCTGGGTGAAGCGGAAGATGTTGTCCACGAAGAACAGAACGTCGGTGCCGGACTGGTCGCGGAACTGTTCGGCCAGGGTCAGGCCGGTCAGCGCAACACGGGCACGGGCTCCCGGAGGCTCGTTCATCTGACCATAGACCAGGGCCACCTGGGAGTCTTCCAGGTTGTCCGGCTTGATCACGTTGGATTCGATCATTTCCCAGTACAGGTCGTTGCCTTCACGGGTCCGTTCGCCAACACCCGCGAACACCGAGTAGCCGGAGTGCACTTTTGCGATGTTGTTGATCAGTTCCATGATCAGAACGGTCTTGCCCACGCCGGCGCCGCCGAACAGGCCGATTTTGCCGCCTTTGGAGTACGGGGCCAGCAGGTCGATCACCTTGATGCCGGTCACCAGGATCTCGGACTCGGTGGACTGCTCGTTGAACTCGGGCGCGGGCTGGTGGATGGCGCGGGTTTCGGTCGCGTTGACCGGGCCCTTTTCGTCCACCGGCTCACCCACCACGTTCAGGATGCGGCCCAGGGTGGCGTTGCCGACCGGGATCGAGATCGGCGCGCCGGTGTCGCTCACGGCGCGGCCGCGGACCAGGCCCTCGGTTGCGTCCATAGCGATGGTGCGGACGGTGTTTTCGCCGAGGTGCTGTGCCACTTCCAGAACCAGGGTCTTGCCCTCGTTTTCGGTGTGCAGTGCGTTCAGAATTGCGGGCAGGTGGTCGTCAAACTGGACGTCCACAACGGCGCCGATGATCTGGGTCACCTTGCCTTTTGCTTGTGCCATTTGTTGGTCTCCGGTTGTCTCTTAGAGCGCCTCAGCGCCCGAAATGATTTCAATCAGCTCGTTGGTGATCACGGCCTGGCGGGAGCGGTTGAACTCGATGGTCAGCTTGTCGATCATATCGCCCGCGTTGCGGGTTGCGTTGTCCATCGCGCTCATCCGGGCACCCTGTTCGGATGCGCCGTTTTCCAGCAGCCCCGAGAAGATCTGGGTCGCCACGCCGCGCGGCAGCAGGTCCGCCAGGATCCGCTCTTCGCCGGGCTCGTAGTCATAGACCGCAGATGCGCCGTCCTGGGCCTCGCCGCCCTCGTAGGAAGCCGGGATGATCTGCTGCGCGGTCGGGATCTGGGTCACCACGTTGACGAACTCCGAGAAGAAGATCGTGGCAACGTCGAATTCACCAGCATCGAACCGGGTCAGGATGTCCTTGGCGATGGCCTGCGCATTGGCATAGCCGACGCGCTTGACATCGCTGAGGTCCACATGGCCGACGAAATCACTGCCAAGGTCGCGCTTCAGGGCATCGCGGCCCTTCTTGCCGACGGTCAGGATCTTGACCGTCTTGCCCGCGGCCTTCAGCCCGGCCGCCTTCTGGCGGGCGAGCTTGGCAATGTTCGAGTTGAAGCCGCCGCAGAGGCCGCGTTCGGCGGTCATGACCACCAGGAGGTGAACCTGGTCCGAGCCGGTGCCGCGAAGCAGCTTGGGCGCGGAGTCGCTGCCGCCGACCGAGGCCGCCAGCCCTGCCATCACGGCGTTGAACCGCTTGGTGTAGGGCCGGGAATCCTCGGCAGCTTCCTGGGCGCGGCGAAGTTTCGCCGCGGCCACCATTTGCATGGCTTTGGTGATCTTGCGGGTCGATTTGACCGACTCGATCCTGTTTTTAAGGTCCTTGAGAGAAGGCATGTCCCGACTCTCTCCTTATGCGAAGGTGGCGGCGTATTCGTCGATCGCAGCCTTGAGTTTGTCAGCGGCATCGCCCTTGATCTTGGGATCTTCGTTGGTGATCCAGTCCAGGGTCTCCTTGCCTTTGCCGCGCATGTGCGCCAGCAGGCCCGCTTCCCAGCGGCTGACGTCCTTGAGGTCGATCTTGTCGAGGTAGCCGTTGGTGCCGGCGAAGATGACGCAGACGATCTCAGCGTTGGTCAGCGGCGAGTACTGCGGCTGCTTCATCAGCTCGGTCAGACGGGCGCCACGGTTCAGCAGCTGCTGGGTGGCGGCGTCGAGGTCGGAGCCGAACTGGGCGAAGGCCGCCATTTCGCGGTACTGGGCCAGCGACAGTTTCACCGGGCCTGCAACGGTCTTCATCGCGTTGGTCTGGGCCGAGGAGCCCACACGCGAAACCGACAGACCGGTGTTCACGGCGGGGCGGATGCCCTGGTAGAACAGTTCGGTTTCCAGGAAGATCTGGCCGTCGGTGATCGAGATCACGTTGGTCGGAATAAACGCGGACACGTCGCCGCCCTGGGTCTCAATAACCGGCAGAGCGGTCAGCGAGCCGGCGCCGAAGTCTTCGTTCAGCTTGGCCGAACGCTCCAGCAGGCGGGAGTGCAGGTAGAAAACGTCGCCCGGGTAAGCTTCGCGGCCCGGCGGACGGCGCAGCAGCAGGGACATCTGGCGGTAGGCCACGGCCTGCTTGGACAGGTCATCATAGATGATCAGCGCGTGCTTGCCGCTGTCGCGGAAGTATTCGGCCATCGCGGTTGCGGCGTAGGGTGCCAGGAACTGCAGCGGCGCCGGGTCGGACGCGGTTGCGGCCACGACGATGGAGTATTCCATCGCGCCGGCTTCTTCCAGCTTCTTCACCAGCTGGGCAACGGTCGAGCGCTTCTGGCCGACAGCGACATAGACGCAGTACAGCTTCTTGGACTCGTCGTCGCCTGCGGCGTCGTTGTAGGTTTTCTGGTTCAGGATGGTGTCCAGAGCCACGGCGGTTTTACCGGTCTGACGGTCGCCGATGATCAGCTCGCGCTGGCCGCGGCCGATCGGGATCATCGCGTCGACCGACTTGAGGCCGGTTGCCATCGGCTCGTGCACCGATTTACGCGGGATGATGCCCGGCGCCTTGACGTCTGCGACTTTACGCTCGGAGGCGTTGATCGGGCCCTTGCCGTCCAGCGGGTTGCCCAGACCGTCGACAACGCGGCCCAGCAGCTCGGGGCCGGCCGGAACGTCCACGATGGAGTTGGTGCGCTTGACGGTGTCGCCTTCTTTAATGTCGCGGTCGGAGCCGAAGATCACGATACCGACGTTGTCGTTTTCCAGGTTCAGCGCCATGCCCATGATGCCGCCCGGGAATTCGACCATTTCACCGGCCTGAACATTGTCGAGGCCGTAAACGCGGGCAATACCGTCACCAACGGACAGCACGCGGCCGATTTCTGCCACTTCGGCTTCTTGACCAAAATTCTTGATCTGGTCTTTCAGGATCGCAGAAATCTCTGCTGCTTGGATACCCATTTATCCGACCTCTTTCATTGCATTCTGTAGGGAGTTGAGCTTGGAGCGGATCGAACTGTCGATCATCTTCGAGCCCACTTTAACGACGAGACCGCCGATGATGGACGCATCGACGGTGGCATTGATGGTGACTTTCTTGCCCACGCGCTCGGCCAGGGTCTTGGCCAGCTTTTCGCTTTGGGTCTTGGTCAGCGCCTTGGCGGACACCACTTCGGCGGTGACTTCGCCGCGGGCCTCGGCCAGCCGGGCGCGCAGCGCGTCAATCAGCGCGGGCACCACGAACAGGCGGCGTTTGTCGGCCATCAGGGCAAGAGTATTGCGCAGGACGGGATCCAGCCCCATCTTCTCTGCCACCGCGGTGATCGCGGCGCCCTGCTCTTCGCGCGACACGAGCGGCGAGCGGATCAGGCTGTTGAGGTCTTCGCTGTCAGCCAGCGCGGCTGCCAGGTCATTGATGCTGGTTTCAAGGCTGTCGAGCGCCTTGTTTTCTTCAGCGATGTCGAACACCGCCGTGGCATAGCGCGCAGCAATGCCTGCAGAAATCGAAGCTGGTTCGGACACGTCCACCCTTCCGATATGTTTTTGGCCCCGGTTGGCATACCTGGCCTCAGGCGGCGTCCGGGGGCGTGAGTCATCCCCCATTGGCAGCGGGGCGTTGAAATCAGCGTGGGTCTAGCAGAGCGGATGCGACCTATCAACTGCCTATAACGGTAACGGATAAAAGCATGTTTCACGTGTTTTCAAAGGCTTGCGGGAAGTGCGGCCCTTTGACCACAGTCGTTAGATAAAAAAGTGCGGCTGAACTGCAGAATTTGGCGATTCCGGAAAGCGGCATTTGCGTCAAAAACCGTCACACATCGCTGCCCGGGCCGCTTTTGCCGCGCTGCAGCGTCGCTGCGGACAGTTTCAGGGAATCGAAATCCGCGCCCTCTGGGTCAGGCCGGTTCCGGCATCGGATTGGACAGGCCTTCCAGCACCCGGATGCGGCTGGGCGTCTTGGAGCGGATCATGTGGCCCTTCTGCGGGTAGGTCTGCTTGCTGACTTCGACCATGAACACCCCGCCGGCCAGTATCGCGGGCAGTTTGCGGCCCATCTTCTCCAGCATGGCGCCGGATTTGAGCCAGAACCGCTTGTGGCTGGGCAGCCGGTACAGCGCTGCGGTGTGCTGCTCGATGGCGAACTGATGCTCGCGCAGCTGGCCTTCGAGCTGGCGCAGCGTGTAGGGGCGGCCATAGCCGAACGGAGTGAGGTCCGAGCGCGCCCAGAACCCGGCCCGGTTCGGAACGATGAAAATCGCCCGCCCGCCCGGCCCCAGCACCCGCCAGCATTCCTCCAGCAGGCGGGAGGGCCGTTCCGAGGTCTCCAGCCCGTGCAGCAGCACCAGCCGGTCGATCCGGCCGGTATCGACGGGCCAGCTGGTCTCCTCGCACAGCACCGAGACATTGGGCATCCCCGCAGGCCATTGCATCACCCCCTGCGGTCCCGGCATCAGCGCCATCACCCGGCGCGCCTCCGGCAGGTAAGGCCGCAGCAGCGGCGCGGCAAAGCCGAAGCCCGCCACCGTCAGCCCCTCCGCCTCCGGCCACAGCTCCAGCAGGCGGCCGCGGACCGACGCCTGCGCCGCACGGCCCAGCGTGCTGCGGTAGTAAAAGTTCCTCAGATCCTGCACATCAAGATGCATTGCGGGCGCCTGCTGCTTCGGCCAATCTGGGCGCAGTTTAGCAATGTAAAGGCGAATGACCATGCCTCTTGAGATCATCACCCTGCCCTGCTTGTCCGATAACTATGCCTTTTTGATCCACAATCCGGCCTCGGGCGAGACCGCGCTGGTGGATGCGCCGGAGGCCGGTGCGGTCAGGGCCGCCCTGTCGGAGCGCGGCTGGGGGCTGGACTGGATCCTGCTGACGCATCATCACTGGGACCATGTGGACGGCGTGGCAGAGCTGCGGGAGGCTTATGGCGCCAAGGTGATCGGCGCCGAGGCAGACGCGCACCGGCTGCCGCCGCTGGACAAGGCGGTGAAGGATGGCGGCACCTTCAGCCTCATGGGCGAAGAGGTGCAGGTGATGGATGTGTCCGGCCACACGGTGGGGCATATCGCGTTTTACATCCCCGCAGCGGAGGCGGTGTTCACCGCCGACAGCCTGATGGCACTGGGCTGCGGGCGGCTGTTTGAAGGCACAGCGCAGCAGATGTGGGCCAGCCTGTCGCGCCTTGCCGCGCTGCCGCCGCACACCGTGGTTTACTCGGGCCATGAGTACACCCAGGCTAACGCTGGCTTTGCGGTCACCGTGGATCCCGGCAACCCGGCGTTGCAGGACCGCGTCCGCGATATCGCACGCGCGCGGGAGAAAGGAACCCCGACTGTGCCGTCGTCCCTGCAGCTGGAACTTGACACCAATCCGTTCCTGCGCGCCGCAGATAGCGCTATCAGGGCACATTTGGGCATGGAAGACGCTGAAGACGCAGAGGTTTTTGCCGAAATCCGCAAGCGCAAAGACAATTTCTGAGCAAATCAAGGGTCCCAGCGCGCAACAGGGAGAAAATAATTGTGACCCCAAAATGAAGAAAAGCCCTTGAAGCCGGCGCTCTATCAACCAAACTCTAACCATATAAGCACATGGTTGAACTGAGGGGTTGGTTAATACCGCCCCGCCGGCCAACCCAAGATCAGAGGAGCACGCCCGTGCCTTCATTCTCGAGCACCCTGGAACAGGCCATTCACGCAGCGCTGGCGCTGGCGAATGAACGCCGTCATGAATTCGCAACCCTGGAACATCTGCTTCTGGCCCTGATCGACGAGCCCGACGCGGCCCGCGTGATGCGCGCCTGCAGCGTCGACCTGACGGAATTGCGATCCTCTCTGGTGGAATTCGTGGATGAGGATCTTGCCAATCTGGTCACCGATATCGACGGATCGGAGGCGGTGCCGACCGCCGCCTTCCAGCGCGTCATTCAGCGCGCCGCGATCCATGTGCAAAGCTCCGGCCGCACTGAGGTAACGGGGGCGAATGTGCTGGTCGCCATCTTTGCCGAACGCGAAAGCGACGCCGCCTACTTCCTGCAGGACCAGGAGATGACCCGTTACGACGCGGTGAACTTCATCGCCCATGGCGTTGCCAAGGACCCGGCCTACGGGGAATCCCGCCCGGTCACCGGCGCGACGGAGCAGGAAGAGGACAACCTGACCACCGCGCCCGAAGGCGAAAAGAAGGAGTCGGCGCTGGCCAAATACTGCGTCGACCTGAACGCCAAATCCCGCAAAGGCGACATCGATCCGCTGATCGGCCGCGACCTGGAAGTGGAGCGCTGCATCCAGGTGCTGTGCCGCCGCCGCAAGAACAACCCGCTGCTGGTGGGCGACCCCGGCGTCGGCAAGACCGCGATTGCGGAAGGCCTGGCGCGCAAGATCGTCCAGGGCGAAGTGCCGGATGTTCTGTCGGAAACCACTATCTATTCGCTCGACATGGGCGCGCTCTTGGCGGGCACCCGCTACCGCGGCGATTTTGAGGAGCGGCTGAAGGCCGTGGTCTCCGAGCTGGAGGACCACCCGGACGCGGTGCTGTTCATCGACGAGATCCACACCGTGATCGGTGCAGGCGCCACCTCCGGCGGCGCGATGGATGCGTCGAACCTGCTGAAACCTGCGCTGCAGGGCGGCAAGCTGCGCACCATGGGCTCCACCACCTACAAGGAGTTCCGCCAGCACTTCGAGAAGGACCGCGCGCTCTCCCGCCGGTTCCAGAAGATCGACGTGAACGAGCCGACGGTCGAGGACTCAATCGAGATCCTGAAAGGGCTGAAACCCTATTTCGAAGAGCATCACGGCATCAAGTTCACCGGCGATGCGATCAAATCCGCAGTTGAACTGTCGGCGCGCTACATCAACGACCGCAAGCTGCCGGACAAGGCCATCGACGTCATTGACGAGGCCGGCGCCGCGCAGCATCTGGTCATCGAAAGCAAGCGCCGCAAGACCATTGGCGTCAAGGAGATTGAGGCGGTGGTGGCGAAGATCGCGCGCATCCCGCCCAAGAACGTCTCCAAGGACGATGCCGAGGTGCTGAAGGACCTGGAGAAATCGCTGAAGCGCGTGGTTTTTGGCCAGGACGATGCGATCACCGCATTGTCGAGCGCGATCAAGCTGGCCCGGGCCGGCCTGCGCGAGCCTGAGAAACCGATCGGCAACTACCTGTTTGCAGGCCCCACCGGCGTCGGCAAGACGGAGGTGGCCAAGCAGCTGGCGGACCAGCTGGGCGTGGAACTGCTGCGGTTCGATATGTCGGAATACATGGAGAAACACGCGGTTTCCCGCCTGATCGGCGCACCGCCGGGCTATGTCGGGTTCGACCAGGGCGGCCTCTTGACCGACGGTGTCGACCAGCACCCGCACTGTGTGCTGCTGCTGGACGAGATCGAGAAGGCGCATCCGGATGTCTACAACATCCTGCTGCAGGTGATGGACAACGGCCAGCTGACCGATCACAACGGCCGCACCGTGAACTTCCGCAACGTGATCCTGATCATGACCTCCAACGCGGGCGCCTCCGAACAGGCGAAGGCCGCCATCGGCTTTGGCCGCGACCGCCGCGAGGGCGAGGATACCGCCGCCATCGAGCGCACCTTCACGCCGGAGTTCCGCAACCGCCTGGATGCGGTGATCTCCTTCGCGCCGCTCGGCAAGGAAGTGATCCTGCAGGTGGTCGAGAAGTTCGTCCTGCAGCTGGAAGCGCAGCTGATGGACCGCAACGTCTCGATCGAGCTCACCCGCAAGGCGGCCGAATGGCTGGCCGACAAGGGCTATGACGACCGCATGGGCGCCCGCCCGCTGGGCCGGGTCATCCAGGAGCACATCAAGAAGCCGCTGGCAGAGGAGCTGCTGTTCGGCAAGCTGACCAAGGGCGGCGTCGTCAAGGTCGGCATCAAGGACGGCAAGCTGGATCTGCGCCTGGAGGGTCCGGGCAAGCCGCGGATTTCCGGCGACCGGCCGCCGCTGCTGACCGCGGACTGATGCGCCCTGCCGGGCTGCTGATCGCCATATCGCTCGCCGCGCCCGCCGCGGCGGGCGATTTTCGTTTGCAGTTCCCGCTGGATTGCACCTTGGGCCAGGACTGCCACATCCAGCAGTTCGTGGACCATGACGCGGGCCCCGGGGCCGCGGATTTCACCTGCGGCACGCTCAGCTATGAAGGCCACAAGGGCACGGACATCGCCCTGCCCTATCTGTCGGACATGCGGGCCGGCGCCACGGTCCGCGCCGCCGCGGATGGCGTGGTTCTGGGCACCCGCAACACCATGCCGGATCAGTATGCAACTGCGGAAAATGCCGCCGCCATCGACGGCAAGGAGTGCGGCAACGGCGTCGTGCTGCAGCACGGCGGCGGCTGGGAAACCCAGTATTGCCACATGAAGCGCGGCTCGATCCAAGTCCAGAGCGGCATGAAGGTCAAGGCCGGCGATGCCTTGGGTGAAGTCGGCCTGTCCGGCAAGACCGAATTCCCGCATCTGCATCTGTCTGTGCGCAAGGACGGCGCGGTGGTGGATCCCTTTGCGCCGGACAGCACCGGCACCTGCGGCGCTGCCGCTGGCCCGTCGCTGTGGGCCGATCCGCCGGATTACCGGCCCGGCGGGGTGCTGGGCGCGGGCTTCAGCACCGCCATTCCCGAATACCAGGCGGTCAAGGATGGCACCGCCGGCCAGGCGCCGCTGGCCGCGGATGCGCCAGCCTTTGTGTTCTGGGCCTATGCCTTCGGCGGCCAGGCGGGCGACACGCTGGAACTGACGGTGACCGGTCCCGAAGGCGCGTTTGTGAGCCGCCGCGACGCGCTGGAAAAGGATCAGGCGCAGTTCTTCCGCGCCACCGGCCGCCGTCTGCGCGGCGCATCCTGGCCTGCGGGCCATTACACCGGCACGGCGCGGCTGCTGCGCGGCGGCAGCGAGGTGGACAGTTTCAGCAGCAGCATGACGCTTGCGGACGCCCCGCAGTAACGTGTTCCGTATCACGGCACCGCATCTGCAGGGGCAACAGCCCCGGCAGATGCGCGGCCCAACGGGCGCGGACGCCCCGCAGAGGCGGCCCGGCGCCGGGCGGGAGCGCGCCGGAAACCGGCGCAGAGGCTGCGCCGCGCAAACTGTTTTCCTTCAAAAGTTGATAACTCCCGCAGCCGCAATAGTTTTAAAAGAGCCCTACTGCCCGGTGGGGCAGCAACCCGTGTGTAACTAGTAGCTTGTCTCCAATAGTGAAGCGGGTTGCACCTCCCGCCGGCGGCAGCGGCGCAGCCCTCTGGGCGGGCCACGGGCGCCAGCCGCAGCGCGGAGCCGTTCCGCAAAGCTGCTGCCGGGTTCTGCCGGGTTACTTTTCGGTGAACTTCAGCTCGATCCGCCGGTTCTGGGCGCGCGCCTCCGGCGTGTCCGCAGAGTTCACCGGCTGGTACTCGCCAAAACCGTTGGCCGCCAGCCGCGAGGGCGGCACTCCCAGCGCCTCCACCATGTAGCGCACCACCGACAGCGCCCGCCCCTGGCTGAGCTCCCAGTTGTCGTTGAATTTCGGATGCGCGCCAAGGGGCCTGTCATCGGTATGGCCGTCCACCCGGATGATCCAGCTGATCTCCGGCGGGATCGCCGCCACCACGCTTTGCAGGATCGACACCACCTTGGCGATCTCCACCTTGCCCTCGGACGACAGGGTGGCGCTACCGGGTGCAAACAGCACCTCGGAGGCAAAGACAAAGCGGTCGCCCTGGATGCGGACGCCCTCCTGGGTGCCCAGAAGATCGCGCAGGCGGCCAAAGAACTCCGACCGGTAGCGCTCCAGATCCTGCGCCTTGCTGGCCAGCGCCGCGGTTTCGGCTTCCAGCCGCTTGCGCTCCTGTTCTTCCAGCAGCCGCCGCCTGCGCTCCTCTGATGCGGCGCGGGCGAGGGCTGCGTTCAGGTCCTGGCCCAGGTTCTGCAGCTGCACCTGCTGGGCGGCGTCGCGGGACTGGTAATCGTCCAGAATGGCCTGCAAGCCCCCCAGCTGCTCGCGCAGCGCTGCCACCTGCTGGTTCAGCAGCGCGGTTTCGCGGCGGGCGTCCTCTGACACCGCCTTCTCCTGCGAGAGCGCCTGCCGCGCCTGGGCCAGCAGGGCTGCGCGCTCTTCGGCACGGCTCATCTGCTCAGCGGCGCCGGCCTCCGCCGTCTCCTGCGCGGCGGCTGCCGCCAGCAGCCGCTGGCGCAGCACGTCCAGCTCGCTGGCCTGGGTGTCCGCCGCGGCCAGAGCCGCCTTGGCCTCGGCCAGCTCTGCCGCCAGCCGTCCGGCCTCAGCATCAGAACCGGCGCGGGCCGTTTCCAGTTCAGAGAGCTGCGCATCCAGCTGCTTCTTTGCGGCTTCGGCCGCGGCCAGCAGGGTCAGCGTGTCTTCCGCCTCCTGCCGCTGCGCCTCCAGCGCCAGGGTCATGGCGGTCAGTTCGGCATCTGCGGATTGCAGCTTTTCGCGCAGGGCTTCGGCGGCGGCGGCCTGCACCATCCGGGCCGCTTCCTCGGCGCTCAGCTGCTCCTGCAGGCCCGCGATTTCCTTGGAGTTTGCTGCCTCCTCTGCCTCAAGGCTGGCGATCAGCGCTTCCATCGCCTCGCGCTCGGCTGCCGCCAGCCGGGCGGCTTCGGTCTGGGCATCTATCTCGCCGCGGGCCTGCGCCAGCGCCAGGTTCAGCGCCTCCTGCTCGCTCAGCAATGTGTCGCGGGCGGCCTCCAGGCTTTGGCGTTCGGCGCTCAGATCCGCCACCCGCGCCTCAGCCGCATCGCGGCTGGCGATCAGGGCGGCCACCTGCGCCTCGAAGCTGGTGATGCGGCTGGCGGCCTCGGCCAAGTCACCGGCCTGGCGGTCGCGTTCGGCGGTCAGCGCGGAGATCAGCCCGCGGGCCTGCGCCAGATCCTGTTCAGCAGTGTTGAGGGTCGAGGTCAGCGCCCCCAGCCGGGCGTTCAGGCGGCTGTTCTCGCGTTCTTCCAGCCCCAGCGCGGAGGCCAGCGCGCTGACTTCGGCGGAGAGCTCATCCAGCTGGCTTTCCTGGCCCGTGATGGTCTCGCGCAGCACGAATTGCACCACCATGAAGATGGTCAGCACAAACATCAGAACCAGCAGCAGCCCGGTCATCGCATCGACGAACCCGGGCCAGATCGAGGCCTGGAACCGCTGTCCTGTGCGCCGGGAGAGGGCCATCGGTTACTCCCCCGCGTCCCGGCCCGGCAGGCCGCCGCGCGAGAGACCGCGCGGGCGGGCAAAGGCCTTGATCATCAGGTCGATGTCCTTGCGCAGCTCGGCCAGGCTTTCCTGGCGGCCGGCCGAGATTTCTTCGAGGATGCGCAGCATCTGCACGTCGATCGAGCGCAGCCGCATCCGGCTTTCGGCGTCGATCGCCCCCTGCTCTCCTTGCGCGCGCAGGATTTCCGTCAGGGCCTCCTGCCCGACCGCCACCCGGTCCAGCGCCGCGGTGATGGTGCCGGTCTGGTCCTGACGGCGGTTCATTTCCTGAATGGTGTCCACCAGGTCGCTCAGCTTTTGATCCACCGCCGCGCGGCCTTCGGACGTTTCGGCAAACATCGCCTGCAGCGCGTCCATCTGTTCGGCCATGTTATCAAGTACCTGGGACACCACGCCGCTGTCCCCGGCGCCGTCCTCGCCGGAGGAGAAGCTGACCCGGGTGATCGAGGAAAGCCATTCCTCCAGCTCGCGGTAGAAGCGGTTCTGGCCGTGGCCTGCGAACAGCTCCAACAAGCCCACGATCAGCGAGCCGGCCAGACCCAGGAGCGAGGAGGCAAAGGCCACGCCCATGCCGCCCAGCTGCGCCTCAAGGCCGGTCATCAGGCGGTTGAAGACAGACAGGCCTTCTTCGCCCTCCTGCGGTGCCAGGCTGCGGATGGTGTCAACGACGGCGGGAACAGTGGTGGCCAGACCATAAAAGGTGCCCAGAAGACCGAGGAAGATCAGCAGGTTGACAATGTAGCGGGTGATCTCGCGGTCTTCGTCGATGCGGCTGGCGACGGAGTCCAGTATGGAGCGGGTCGAGGCGGAACCCAGCTGCATCCGGGCGCTGCGCGTTGCCAGCAGCGAGGCCAGAGGCGCCAGTATCGACGGCGGGCGGCGGTGCTCCTGATTGTCGCCGGCGGCAAAGCGTTCGATCCAGCGCACCGAGCCGATAAGCTGCACCACCTGCCAGAAACAGGCCAGCACCCCGATCACAAACACGAAGACGATGAAGCCGTTGAGCCAGGGGTTGGCCTGGAACACCGGCAGCACCCGCGGCAGCGCCACAAAGGCGCCAAAGCCCGAGAGCCCAAGTGCGATCAGCATCATGATGATCTGCCGCACCGGCTGGGAGAATTGCGGCCGGGTTTTGCGGTCTGGCTGCGCCATACGTCTTGGCTCCTGACACTTTTGACTGCTCTTATTGCGTTCGCAGCCTATAAGCAAAGTGTCAGAAGCGCCAAGGCTTTATGCGGTGATTTCCCGCACCCGGCCGGCCAGCCAGTCCAGATCGTTGTCGTGCAGACCGATCTCGGCCAGATGCTCGGCGGTGTTGTAGAGGTATTCGGTGTTGGGGCCGCGCCCGCCAACCGCATGGGCGATGATCTGGGCCTGCTCCTCCAGGCTGAGACCGCCGCAATACTGCACATGATGCGGGTCGATCACATAGGTCACGGCGGTGACCACGGAGCCATCCGCCAGCTCCACCTGCAGATCGCGCTCCAGATAGGCGGAGGAAATCAGCTCGCGCTCACGCAGTTCCGCTAGGGTCTGGTCTTCGTGACCGGCTTCGACCGCCAGCGCGATCCCCTTGCAGTGCGCGTCTTCGACGGCATCCAGCGCCAGCACCAGGCCCGGCTTTTCCTCGCTGCCGCGGTGATGGATCGAGGACATGCAGAAGGAGCGCGCATAGCCGTGCAGCACCGCAACCTCGCGCCGCGCCACCGGGAAACCGGGGTTCCAAAGAAGTGATCCGTATCCGAATACCCACATGGTCATGTCGTCTGGCCCTTTTTGCTGCCCCCCTATAAACAGCAATCCTGTTGCGGACAAAAGAGGCTATCCGATGCGCCTGGCAAAACTGCTGATGGCCGCTCTGGCGGTGTGGAGCCTGTACTGGGCGGCGGCGGCCTGGGGGCTGCGCACGGGGATCGCAAGCTGGTTTGCCCAGCAGGAGCGGCAGGGCTGGCAGGCAGAACACTCCGGACTGGAAACCAGCGGCTACCCGCTGCGGCACCAGACCCGGATCAGCCGCCCCGCCCTGGCAGATCCCCGCACCGGAACAGCCTGGCGGGCGGACTGGCTGGAGCTGGACAGCCCCGCCGCCTGGCCCGGGCGGCTGGAGCTGCATTTCCCGGCGACGGCGCAGCGGCTGTCCTATTTCGACCGCACCGCGGTGATCACCGCAGAGGGGCTGCAGGCCAGCCTGCACCTGAAGCCCGGCGCGGCGCTGGAGCTGGAGCAGATGGCCGCCGTTGCCGGCAGCTGGCAGATCGAGCGCGGCGGCGAAACGGTGCTGAGCGGCGCGGCGCTGGACCTGCGCATGGTGCAAACGGACAGCCCCGAGACCTACCGGATCAGCGCCGGCGCGCAGGAGTTTGCGCCGCGCGCGGCCTGGCGGCGGCTGCTGGCCGCCAGCGCGCCGCTGCCGGAGCGGTTCGATACGCTGGCGCTGGAGATGACGGTTGGTTTTGACGCCCCCTGGGACCGGTCAGCGCTCGAACAACGGCGGCCGCAGCCGCGCCGGATTGACCTGAAACTGGCCGATGCCCGCTGGGGCGATCTGCGGCTGAAAGCAACGGGCACGCTGACGGTGGACGAAGAGGGGCTGCCCGCGGGGGAAATTGCGCTGCAGGCGGAGAACTGGCGCGGGCTGGTGCTGATGGCCGAACGCACCGGCGCGCTGCCGCCTGCCCTGCGCGGCACGGTGGAGCGGGTGCTGGGCCTCTTGGCGGAGACCAGCGGCAACCCCCGCGACCTCGACATTACCCTGGGGTTCCGGGACGGTTATGTGACGCTCGGCCCGCTGCCCCTGGGCCATGCGCCGCGGCTGATCATCCGCTGACCATGCGCCCGCCAGCAGCCTGCGCGGCGCTGGCAAGGGCGGGATCCTGCGAGGCTCTGCCTCGCGCTCCGGGATATTTCCGGCCAGAAGAACACGGGACGCCCGGCAGGCCCGAACCCTTAGCGGCAGTAGGAGCCGCCGCGGTGGCGGGCGATGTCCAGATGGAAGTGGTCCTTGTGGTAACGGTCGGCCTCAGGCCCCAGCACGGTGCCGAAGGGGCCGCAGGCCGCGCGCCAGATCTTCTTCAGCTTCTTGCGCGTCTTGCGCTGTTGCCAGCCGTGCAGGACGGTGATGGTCTCGCCGCTGGCAAGGGTAAAGCCGGAAATGTCGATCGCCCGGCCCCTGCCGTGTTCGGAGATCTTGGCGCCCGGGCGGTTGTTGCGGGTGCGGCAGGCGTAATGGGCCGCGACCCGCAGGCCAACGACCTTGTTGCGGCGCCCGAAGGCGGTTTCGACCTCGCGGTTGATCCAGGTCTTCAGCGCCCGGGCGGTGTTGCAGGTCATCAGCGAGGTCTGGCTGAGGCGGACCCCGGCAATTTCGCGCACCCTGACCGCATCCTTGACGCCGCAGCCGGGCAGTGCTCCGGTGACGCTGCCCGCATCATCCCCCTGAATGTCGATGTCGCCGCAAACCGAGCCCCTGCGCCGCTGGCGGCGCTTGAACAGCACCTGCTCTGACAGGCTGTCCGGGCGCGCGAAGGGCACCAGGGAATCTCCGGGGGCCAGCAGAGGCAGGCCGGCGGGGCGGGCCGCTGCTGCCAGGCGCTGCTCGGATTGCGGGCGGGCGGCCGGGCGCATGCCGGGCACGGGGTCCAAGGCAGCCGGCAGCCCCGCGTCTGCTGCCGGGCGTTCGGGCGGCTCCAGCGAAGCGTCCGGCGTTGCGGCCTGCGCGGCGCCGCCAAACAGGCCCGCCAGGATCAGCACGCCCGCGCGGATCATTTCTTCTGCCCCCGGCCGAAGTCCGGCGCGTCGGTGTCCTGGCCGGCCTCGATGATGCCGCGGCGGATGGCGCGGGTGCGGGTGAAGTAGGCGTGCAGATGCTCCCCGTCGCCGGTGCGGATGGCGCGCTGGAGGGCAAAGAGCTCCTCCGTGAAGCGGCCGAGGATTTCCAGCGTGGCGTCCTTGTTGGTCAGGAACACGTCGCGCCACATGGTGGGGTCGGAGGCCGCGATACGGGTGAAGTCGCGGAAACCGGCGGCGGAATACTTGATCACCTCGCTGTCGGTCACCCGGCGCAGATCGTCTGCGACGCCGACCATGGTGTAGGCGATCAGGTGCGGGGTGTGCGAGGTGACGGCCAGCACCAGGTCGTGGTGGTCGGCGTCCATCTCATCGACATGGGCGCCCATACCCTCCCACAAGGCCCGCAGGCGTGATGTCGCCTCCGGATCGGTGCCCTCGACCGGGACCAGCAGCGACCAGCGGTTGTCGAACAGTTCGGCAAACCCGGATTCGGGGCCGGAATGCTCGGTGCCTGCCAGCGGGTGGGCGGGCACGAAATGCACGCCCTCGGGGATATGCGGCAGCACCGCCTCGATCACGTGACGCTTGACCGAACCCACGTCAGACACGGTGGCGCCGGGTTTCAGAACCGGTGCGATGTCCTCCATCACCGGCCCCATCGCGCCGACAGGAACGCAGAGCACCACCAGATCGGCGTCCTGCACCGCCTCCCGGGCGCTGTCGCAGACGCGGTCGCACAGGCCGATGCGGCGGGCGGTGTCACGGGTCTCAGCGCTGCGGGCATAGCCGGTGACCTCGCCTGCCAGCCCGGCGCGTTTCATGGCCCAGAACATCGAGGACGCAATCAGGCCCAGGCCGATCAGCGCGACGCGGCCGTAAACTTCTCCGCTCATGCCTGAACCTCTTTGGCCTTGCTCTCTTTGAATGCCTTGACGCCCTGCGCGATGCGGCGGCAGGAGTCCTCGTCGCCGATGGTGATCCGCAGCGCGGCGGGCAGGTTGTAGCCCGCCACCCGGCGCACGATCAGCCCCTGCGCCTGCAGATGCAGATCGCAAGCCTCCGCCTCTGCCTGGCTGGAGAACCGGGCCAGGATGAAGTTGGTGCTGGAGACATCCGACGGCACGCCAAGCTCCGCCAGCGCATTTGCCAGCCAAGCACGCCATTTGGCGTTTTCGGCCCGGCAGTAATCCACGTAATCCGTATCGCGCACCGAGGCCTCTGCCCCCGCCAGCGCGGTGCTGGAGACGTTGAAGGGGCCGCGCACCCGGTTCAGCACGTTGATGATCTCCCTGGGGCCGTAGCCCCAGCCGATCCGGGCGCCGCCCAGCCCGTAGATCTTGGAGAAGGTGCGGGTCATGAAGACGTTGCTGCGGGCGCCGATCAGCGCGGCGCCGGCATCAAAACCCTCGACATATTCGGCATAGGCGCCGTCCAGCACCAGGAGCGCACCATCGGGAATGCCATCTGCCAGCCGCGCCACCTCGGCCTCGCTGATCATGGTGCCGGTGGGGTTGTTGGGGTTGGCGATGAAGACCAGCTTGGTGCGTGCCGTGCAGCCCGCCAGCAGCGCGTCCACGTCGGTGATGCGCTCGCGCTCCTTCACCTCCACCGGGGTGGCACCGGCAGCCAGCGCGCTGATGCGGTACATGGCAAAGCCGTGTTCGGTATAGAGAACTTCATCCCCCGGCCCGGCATAGGCCTGGCACAGGAAAGCGATGATCTCATCGCTGCCGGCACCGCAGATGATCTGCTCCGGCTCCAGCCCGTGCACCTCGCCGATGGCCTGCCGCAGCGCCGCGTGATCCGAACTGGGATAGCGGTGCATATGGGCGGCCGCCTCCTGCATCGCCTGAATTGCGCGCGGGCTGGGGCCAAAGGGGTTCTCGTTCGAGGAGAGCTTCACAACATTGCTCACCCCTTTCACATGGGCAGCCCCGCCCTGATACAGAGCGATGTCCATGATACCGGGCTGCGGTGTGAGTTGGGTCATAATACGGGCTCCTTAATTCCAACCCGTCATAACGGCCCAAACGCGGACGGGGAAGCACCAAGATGACGCTTCCCCCTTGCTGCCGCCCCCCAGCGGCAGTCTGCCCCGGCCGCATACGCGCGTCAGTGCGCGGCTGCAGTCTTGGGCATTTTGCGCTTGGCTTCGGCCATGATGATCTTCTGGATCTGCTTGCGCAGTTCCATGTCCTTGCGCATCGCCTCGTTGGCCTGCTTCTGCATGGTGGAGGCTGATTGCGAGCCGTCCGCGCCGGCCAGCGCCTCCCCCGCGTATTTGCTGAGCGTCTTGCCGGAGATCTGCTTGGCGATCTCGCCATAGATGGCGTCGCCGTGCAGCTTGATGAAATCCTCCGTCGCCTTGGTGCCGTATTTGGCAATCAGGTCCTTCTTGACCGCGCCTTCCATGGCGGCGGGCGCCAGCGTGGTCTTGAGGAATTTTTCGGCGGCGCTCGTGAAGCCGGAAGAGAATGCCTCCAGCGCCTTGCCGGCGCCTGCGGACATGATCCCCGCGGTCAGGATCTTGGCGATGCTTTCCTTAATTTCCTTGGTGTTAGGCGGGCGGCCCTTTTCGATCAGGGGTTTGGCGAGGCCGATGGTCTCCTTCAAGGCCTCCGTCACCATGGCTTCGCCGGCCTTGGATTTCAGGAATTTCTCGAAGAAGGCCTTCACTGCCTTCTTGGGCATTTCGCGCGACAGCCTGGAGGCCGCGGCCTTGGCCAGATCATCGGCAAGGCCTGCGGACAGCTTGGCGGTCAGCTTGCCGCCGGCCGCCCCCGCCAGGCCCGCGATGAAGCTGTCGATGAACACCTTCTTGGCGGCGCCGTCCCAGGTGACGGTGTTGCCCGCCAGATGCTCGCCGAGCTGGCCCGCGCTGGATTTCAGCGCCTCGGTGCTGGCGGCGGCGATGGCGTGGGCCTTGGCGGGCGACATGCCTTTGGTCGCGACCAGGCGGGCGGTCATGTAGGTTTCGACCACGGCAAAGGAGACCTCGCGCACGACCTCCAGCTTCCAGACGATGGCGCCTGCGGTGCTGATGCGCTGGTCGATGAATTTCTTGAACGCCTTGCCGCCGGTGTTATAGGCCTTGGTTGCCTTCACATCCTGCTTGTAGACCTTTTTCCAGTCCGGCTTTTTCTTGCTGGTCAAGGTCTTGAGAAAACTCGCCTCGGAGCGGGCGTTCAGAATCGGGGTCCAGGGCGGATCGGTCTTGTCGTTGACCACGCTGACGGCGAATTCGGTCAGCGCGTTCAGGAAGGTCTCGTTGCCCTGGCGGGTGTTTTCCACATCGTTGCAGAAATCGACCCAGGATTCCGCCTGGCCGTACATCATTTCCGCCTTGGCCAGCAGCTTGCGGCGCAGTTCCTCCTGCCCGGCTTCAAACTCGGCCACGGTGATCAGCTTAGACTTGCCGTTTTCGACAACCTCGACGCGTTCCACCTTGGTGTCGGCGGAATGCATCGCAGCCAGTTTCGGCAGGCCCGCATTCCAGGTGCGCATGCCGGGATCGACAATGCCATCAGGCTTCTTGAAGCCCAGCTTCTTTTTCTGGAAATCGCGGATCATGGTGATCAGCGCAGCATCGCATTTGGTGCTGACCTCAACGGAATAGCCGTTTGCCTTGAGCATCAGGCGGACGAGTTCGACATCCGCGGGGGCGTTCTTGACCGGTTTGAATTTGCTTTCACCGGTTTTGGGGTCCGGCTTGGTAATCCGTTTCTTGTCGCCAACGGGGGCGGACAGCTTGAGAGCCATGACCTTGCTCCAACCAATTAACTACTGGTTCAAGCGTGCCATGGCCCCGGCGCTCCGTCGCGGGGGATTTGGCAGAGACATTCCCCTTTAAATGCCGGGGCCGGCTGCCTACGTATCACAAGCATGTGAGGTGCTTCCCCGATGCGGGAAAGCACTCAAACCGGGTACGCTAGGCGGCCTGTGCCTTGAAACGGGCGGTCTGCGGGTCGGCATCGTAACGGGCTGCAATCTCCCCCGCCTTCATCGTCAGGTCATTGACGCAATTGATGATGTATTGCGCTGTCTCCTCCTCCATCAGGTAGGAGAAGTTGAGCCGGACCCAGCCGGGCTTCTTCATCTCCTCGCCTGCCTGCAAGTCGGCAAACAGGGTTTCCGATTCCGGATGATTGATGCCCAGCAGCCGGTGCGCGTAAGGGCCTGCGCAAGCGCAGCCGCCGCGGGCCTGGATGCCGTAGACGTCGCTCAGCATGCGGGTGAACAGCTGCTGATGGACCGGCTTGCCTGCCGCGTCCGTCACCAGGAAGGAGAAGATCGGCAGCCGGTGCGCGCTGCGGTGGCCGAGGATGCGCAGGCGCGGGTTGGACAGCCAGCCGTCCCAGGCCATTTGTGCAAACCTGGCTTCGCGGGCCTCGATCTGGTCCTGACCCACCGCTTCCTTAACCAGAAAGGCCAGGGCCGCGCGGATGTCGCCGATCACGTTGGGGGTTCCGGCCTCCTCGCGCGCAGCCAGATCCTGGCTGTATTCGTGCCGCCAGGGGGAGACGAAGCTGACGGTGCCGCCTCCCGGCCAGGACGGGCAGCGGCGGCGCACGGCGGATTGGTTGACGATCAGCACGCCAGAGGCGCCGGGGCCGCCCGGGAACTTGTGCGGTGAGACCACGACGGCGTCCTTGCGGGCCGCGCCGCCCGCGCCCATGTCAACCGGCAGGTAGGGGCCGCCGCCAGCATAGTCCCAGACCGCCAGCGCGCCATGCGCGTGCAGCAGGCGGCTGATGGGATCGGGAGCGGTGACGATGCCGGTCACGTTGGAGGCGGCAGAAAAGCTGCCGATTTTCAGGTCGCTGTCCGCGTGCTGTTTCAGGGCCAGTTCCAGCACTGCCAGATCCGGGCCGCCCTCGGCTGCTTCGGGGATCTCCACCACCTCGGCCTTGCTCTCGCGCCAGGGCAGGATGTTGGAGTGATGCTCATAAGGGCCGATGAAGACGACCGGGCGGGCGGCCTCGTTGACGCCAAACAGGCTCACCAGGCGGTTGAGGCCCGCAGTGGCGCCGGAGCCGGTGAAGATCACCGCATCCTGTGCCGTGGCGCCGGTGAGACGGGCAATCTCGCTGCGCGCCTCGCGGCGCAGGCGGGTCATCTGGGTGCCGCAGTAGGACGCCTCGGTATGGGAGTTGGCGTAGAAGGGCAGCACCTGGGCGGCCACGAAATCCTCCACCTGGCGCAGTGCGCGGCCGGAGGCGACGTAATCGGCGTAGACCAGCGGCACCTCGCCATCGAGACCGGGGATCATCACCCCGTCGCCAATCACGCTGCGGCCAAGGGTTCCGTCCTGGGCGGCCTGCCGGATTGTCTGTTTAAATGCTGCCAGGGTCATGTCGCGCCTCCGAAATCTGTGAGGCCACTATGAACGGAGTTTCGCGAGAGAACTTTATCAATTACTGAGTGGATCGACCCAATATTGTGTCATATGATCCAATCATGACCAAATCAGCAGATCAAATTGACCGTGCGATCCTGAAGGCCCTGCAGCAGGACGCCAGCCTGTCGCAGCGCGAGCTGGCGGACAAGGTGGGGCTGTCGCAGAACGCCTGCTGGCGGCGGCTGAAGGCGCTGAACGAAAGCGGGCTGCTGAAGGGCTCCACCGCGCGGCTGGACCGCAAGCAGCTGGGGCTGGATCTGGTGGTGTTCGTGCTGCTGCGCACCCGGCATCATTCGGCGGAGTGGCTGCAAAAGTTCCGCCGCCACGTGCTGACCATCCCCGAGGTGGTCGATTTTCACCGCATCGGCGGCGATTACGATTATCAGCTGAAAGTGGTGACAGAAGACATGGCCAGCTACGACAAGGTCTATCAGCGGCTGATCTCGGGCGTGGAGCTGGACAGCGTGACCTCCTATTTCGCGATGGAAGCCATCGCCGAGGGGCGCCCGCTGCCGCTTTAGAAAAGGATGAAGCGGGGGCTCTGCCCCCAGCCCTGCGGGCTTCCCCCGGGATACTTCCGGCCAGAAGAAGGCCCTTTTGGTCAGTGACCGAAGGCGCTGTCCTTCATCCATTTCGGGCGCTTGCCGTCCGGACCCATGCGCATGTGCAGGCAGGCGGTGCCGAGGCGCTGGAAATAGAGGATATCGACCGGATACCAGCCGGCAGAGGGTACCTCGACCTGGGTCATGATGGTGCTGTCGCAGGACTGGCGGCCGTCGAATTCACCCACGATCTGGCCGCCGATATTGGCCCGCAGCCCGTCGTTGGTCAGGAAGTCGATATTGTGGATGCCCGGCTGGTCGAACTTCACGTATCCGGTGATTCTGGCCGCCACATGCATCGGCCGCTTGGCGGTCAGGGTGTTCTGCCCCTCTTCGGTGTCGCGGTTGTCCAGTCCGGCGATGGGGCGGCCCGGCTCGCTGCCGATTTTCAGCGCCGAGGAGGCTTCGGCCAGTGTTTTCACATCCTGCGGGTAGGCGTAGACCACCGCGAGACCGGGCTTGACGCCAGAGGGCTGCGGATTTGCGGGGGTGAGTTTCAGTGGTGCCGCGCCTGCCGCCGCCGCCAGAACCGTGAGCGCCGCCGCGGCAGCTGCCTTCATCATCAACTTCATGGGTCACTCCCTGTCGCTTTTGAGGAAGGATAGTACCAATGATGCCGCCGGACCACAGCTTTCCTTGCTGCCGCGCCGCGCGCCTGCGGCAAGGCGGCCGCGCCACAGAAAAAGGGCTGCCCGTTTGGACAGCCCTTCCGCCAGTTGCCCTGAGGGCAGCAGGCTTAGTTCTTGGCGTAGAATTCGACGACCAGGTTCGGTTCCATGATCACCGGATACGGCACGTCGCCCAGGGACGGGGTGCGCACGAAGGTTGCGGTCATCTTGGAGTGGTCGGCTTCGATGTAATCCGGCACATCGCGCTCAGCCAGCTGAACGGCTTCCAGAATGGCGACCATTTGCTTGGACTTGTCGCGGACCTCGATCACGTCGCCCTCTTTCACGCGGTAGGAGGGGATGTTCACGCGCTTGCCGTTGACCAGGACGTGGCCGTGGTTGACGAACTGGCGGGCCGCAAAGACGGTCGGCACGAACTTGGCGCGGTAGACGACGGCGTCCAGGCGGCGCTCCAGCAGGCCGATCAGGTTTTCACCGGTGTCGCCCTTCACACGCTCGGCTTCGCCGTAGATGCGGCGGAACTGCTTTTCGGTCAGGTCGCCGTAGTAGCCCTTCAGCTTCTGCTTGGCGCGCAGCTGGATGCCGAAGTCGGACAGTTTGCCCTTGCGGCGCTGGCCGTGCTGGCCCGGGCCGTAGTCGCGGCGGTTGACCGGGGACTTCGGGCGGCCCCAGATGTTTTCGCCCATGCGGCGGTCGATTTTGTACTTGGCAGACGTGCGTTTGGTCACGGCTGATCTCCTTCTAAAGTGGCATTGCAGCTGCTTCCGAAAACCGGTTCCCACTTTTCGGGCTGCAATCGCGTCTGCCACTGCACCGTCTGTGTGTACCTGTCCCAGGAGACCTGCAACAATCGAAGGGCGTTGTCCTCTTGCTCCGCATCCAGGATCCGGGCATGACAGGCATCCCCTTGCGGGGGCCACCAACACCAATGAAGCCGCGCTTATATCGGGGTTCGGGGCGGAGTCAACACGGCTGCGCCCGAATGATGCGAAAATCTGCATCCGCCGCGGGCCAGGCCGCCGCATGGTGCCCTGCCCGCCCAGGCAAAGGCGTCAGGCAGCCTCGTGCCGCAGGATCGCCGCCTCGGACGGGCTGAGGCTGCGGCGGGCATAGGCGCCATAGGAGAGCGGGTTGCGCTCCAGCTCCGGCTGCAGGCGGAACAGCCTTTCCCTGTCCGTGCCGCACAGCGCCGTGAGCGAGGCACTGGACGGATGGAAGCTGTCAGTTTCAACCCCATTGGCCCAGAGCACCTGATGGCTGGCCAGCATCAGGTGGATATAGGTGACTTCGCGCACCGAGGCATCGGGCAGGATCGTGCGGCCATCGACCAGATCGCCGGCCGCCACCAGCACCTCGGGCGTGTTGAACAGCGCCTGCACATGCGCGCCGCGCAGCAGCATCCGGTGATCGGGAGAGACCAGCAGTTCCTGCTCCGGCCGGCCGATCCCCAGGGCGCCTGCGTGAATGCGGACCGGGCGCAGCTGCGGCATCACATACAGGCGCGCACCGGTGATCCGGCGGGAGCCGATCCACAGGATCTCCTGCGCGCCGCTGTCGCGGGTCTGGACCCTATCGCCTTCGCGCAGCTGTTCCACCGGTTGCGGCCCGCGGGGGGTCGCAATCAGCGTGCCCGGGGTAAAGCAGATGACGCCGCCATCGCCCTGGGCCCCGCGCTGGGGCCGGTCTGTGCGGACGGCGCCAAGCGCGTGATGCACCACCCAGAGGTCAGTGCCGCGCGGCGGCAGCTCACCGGCAAACATCACCAGCGGGGGCTGGCCCGGGCCGGTTTCAATCAGGGTGGCCGTGAAACTTTGCACGCCGTTGGTCACTGCGAAGCTGCTGTCCTGCAGCGGCGCGTCAGCCGCCGCCGCGCTGATGCCTGTCCGGTTCTGCAGCGCCGCGCCAACCAGCCGGCGCACCGACCGCGCCGCGCGGCGGCGCATCTCTGCATCGCCGTTTGCCATATCCAGCCGCGACAGCCCGGCCGGCCCGTCCACCCGCACGGCATCGCCATGCCAGGACCAGGCCGCGCCCGTATTCAGCGCGTCCACCGGGGCGGCCCGAAGGCCGTCGATCTCGGTTTGCGACCAGGACATAACAAACGTGCCGTGAAAGCCCGTTTTCATCTGCCTGTATGCCCGCTTCAGTGTGTTATTTTTTGCGGAACGTTAACGCAGTGTTCTTACTCCGGAAACTGCGATGCGGTTGAAACGCTTGTGAACGTGCCCTTTGCGCACCAATCTTCACTGGGTTGAAGCCGGGCTTGCGCCACTCAACCAACGGGGCGGCAAACCGGCGGCCGTGCGCCTGAAAGACCCTCTCTCCGTGCCTCAGGTCATCGGGCTGTAACTGGCCCGCAGGGCATCGGCCGCCTGGCGCACCACGCCGGCGACCTGCATCAGCTGCCGCGCCAGCGGGTTGCTGCGGCGCCAGATCATGCCGATGGTGCGGGCGGGCTGCGGGTCGCGGAAGCGGGCCACCGACACCACCGCCGAGCGGGTTTCAACCGGCACGGCCATTTCGGGGATGAGCGTCACGCCGATGCCGGCGCTGACCATCTGAACCAGCGTCGACAGGGAGCTGCCGTCCAGCAGCTCGCGCGGGGCGGCCGACTGCATGTTGCAGAAAGACAGCGCCTGATCGCGGAAGCAGTGCCCTTCCTCCAGCAGCAGGAGCCGCATTTCGCGCAAGCCCTCAGGCCCCGGAACCGGCTTGCCAGTATCCTCCCCCGGGCGCACCAGCACGAAGTCCTCGGAAAACAGCGGCACCTCCTCGAACGCAGGCTCAGAGACCGGCAGCGCCACGATGGCGGTGTCCAGACGCCCCTCGCCCAGTTCCTCCAGCAGCTTGGGGGTCACGGTTTCGCGCACCCGGATGTCGGCCTCCGGATACTGCCGGGTCAGCGTGCCGACAATGGAGGGCAGCAGATAGGGCGCGATGGTGGGAATCACCCCGATCCGCAGCCGCCCGGCCAGCCCCTCGCGCGAGGCGCGGTCCAGCTCGCCCAGCTCATCCACCGAACGCAGGATGCCGCGCACCCTGACCGCCAGATCCTCGCCAAAGCTGGTCAGACGCACCTGGCGCGCCCCGCGCTCCACCAGCTGCACCCCCAGCACTTCCTCCAATTCCTTGATCTGAACCGACAAAGCGGGCTGAGACACCGCGCAGGTCTCTGCCGCGCGGCCGAAATGGCGGTGCTGTGCCAGCGCCTCAAAATAGCGCATCTGGCGGAGGGTCACGTTTATCATAGGATTTGCTTATCACTGCGATGAATAAATGCAACTTAATCCAATGGGTTTCCTCTGCTAGCCTCACCGCACGAAGACAGGGAAAACCGGCAGCAGCTTTGCCGCGCGCGCAGCCTCATGGCGGGGCTGCGGCAGCGCGCTGGCCCGGAGCCGCAGAACGGGTCCCGGGGCGCTTCTGTCGCGTAGCGCGTCAACAACTGCAGCCACGATCGGAGACAAAAATGGACGGAAATACTCCCCAAGGAAAATGCCCGGTGTTTCATGGCGCTGCCGCAACCGGCGGCACCACCAACAAGCACTGGTGGCCGAACCTCTTGAACCTGAAGGTTCTGCACCAGCATTCGCCTGCGTCGAACCCGATGGGGGCTGATTTCAACTATGCCGAGGAATTCAAGAAGCTGGACCTAAAGGCGGTGAAGCAGGACCTGCACGCGCTGATGACCGACAGCCAGGACTGGTGGCCTGCGGACTATGGCCATTACGGGCCGCTGTTCATCCGCATGGCCTGGCACAGTGCCGGCACCTACCGCACCGCCGACGGGCGCGGCGGCGGCGGCACCGGCAGCCAGCGCTTTGCGCCGCTGAACAGCTGGCCGGACAATGGCAACCTGGACAAGGCGCGCCGCCTGCTGTGGCCGATCAAGCAGAAGTACGGCAACAAGATCTCCTGGGGGGACCTGATGATCCTGGCGGGCAACTGCGCCATTGAATCGATGGGCGGCCCGGTGTTCGGCTTTGGCGGCGGCCGTGCGGATGTGTGGGAACCGGAGGAAGACGTCTATTGGGGGGCGGAGACCGAATGGCTGGCCACCAGCGACCAGCCCAACAGCCGCTATTCCGGCGAGCGCGACCTGGCCAACCCGCTGGCCGCGGTGCAGATGGGGCTGATCTACGTGAACCCGGAAGGCCCGGACGGCAACCCGGACCCGGTCGCCTCGGGCAAGGACGTGCGCGAGACTTTCAGCCGCATGGGCATGAATGACGAGGAAACCGTGGCGCTGGTGGCGGGCGGCCACACCTTCGGCAAGGCGCATGGCGCCGGCGATCCCGAACTGGTCAGCACGGAGCCCGAAGGCGCGGACATTGAGCACATGGGGCTTGGCTGGCTGAATTCGCACGGCACCGGGAACGCTGCTGACACCACCACCTCTGGCATTGAAGGGGCCTGGAAGCCCAACCCGACCCATTGGGACATGGGGTATTTCGACGTGCTGTTCGGCTATGAGTGGAAACTGGTCAAAAGCCCGGCCGGTGCGAACCAGTGGCAGGCGCAGGACGTGAAGCCCGAGCATATGGTGGTGGATGCCCATGACCCCAGCAAAAAGCATGCGCCGATGATGACCACCGCGGATATGTCGATGCGGATGGATCCGGACTATGAGAAGATCTCGCGCGATTTCCACGCCAACCCGGAGAAATTCGCCGACGCCTTTGCCCGCGCCTGGTTCAAGCTGTGCCACCGCGACATGGGGCCCAAGTCGCGCTATCTGGGCGAGGAAGTCCCGGCCGAGGATCTGATCTGGCAGGATCCGGTGCCGCCGGTGGATCACCCGCTGGTGGAAACGGATGACGTTGCAGACCTCAAGGCCAAGGTGCTGGCGTCCGGGCTTACGGTGCCGGAACTGGTCTCCACCGCCTGGGCCTCGGCCTCGACCTTCCGCGGCTCCGACATGCGCGGCGGCGCCAATGGCGCACGCATCCGGCTGGAGCCGCAGAAGACCTGGGAGGTGAACGAGCCTGACAAGCTGGCAAAGGTGCTGAAGGTTCTGGAAGGCATCCAGAGCGATTTCAACGGGAGCGCATCCGGCGGCAAGAAGATCTCGATGGCCGATCTGATCGTGCTGGCGGGCGGCGCCGCGGTGGAAGAGGCCGCCAAGGCCGCTGGCCATCCGGTCGAGGTGCCGTTTACTCCGGGCCGGACGGATGCCAGCCAGGAGCAGACCGACATCGAAGGATTTGCCGTGCTGGAGCCGGAGGCCGATGGTTTCCGCAACTACCAGAAGGCGGACTACAGCATTCCGGCCGAGAAGATGCTGGTGGACCGGGCGCAGCTCCTGACCCTCAGCGCGCCGGAGATGACGGCGCTGATTGGCGGCCTGCGGGTGCTGGGGGCCAACCACGGCGGCGCGGCGCATGGGGTGTTCACGGACCGGGCCGGCACGCTGAGCACCGATTTCTTCACTAATATCCTGGACATGAGCGTGCAGTGGAAGCCGGCCGGCGACGGCACCTATGAGGGCCGTGACCGTGCCAGCGGCGAAGTGAAATGGACCGCCACCCGCGCCGATCTGGTGTTCGGCTCCAACTCGCAGCTGCGGGCGCTGGCCGAGGTCTATGCGCAGGATGACTTCAAGGATGCGTTTGTGCAGGACTTTGTTGCGGCCTGGGCCAAGGTGATGAACGCAGACCGGTTTGATCTGGCGGCGTAAACACGGCCCATCGCGCAAACAGGGCGCTCCGGGAAACCGGGGCGCCTTTCTCATTGCACGGCCTAGGAACAACACTGAGGGCAGCGCCTGACCCTGGGTGGGCGTGAAGCGCCCTCCCGTGGGGAGGGTCGGGCGCTGCCCGGCCTACGGCCGGGCGGAACGGTCGTTACTCAGGCGCCCCTGCCCCCTGCCCAAGTTCAATCACCCGGGTGCCGGCGGTGTACTCCGACTCGATGATCAGAATCGCCAGCAGCCCGATCAGCGCCAGCGGCGGCAGCAGGATCGCGTAGATCAGCGCCAGCCGCTCCCAGGCCATATGCATGAAGACGGCGATGATCAGCCCCGCCTTCAGCACCATGAAGATCAGGATCAGGCTCCAGCGCAAGAGCCCCTGCAGCTGTGCGTAATCCACCCAGTACGAGCCGGCGCTGAGGATGAACAGCAAGACCCAGACCACGAAGTAAAGCTTGATCGGATGCTGCTGCCCCTCGTCATGCGCCACATGCCGGGTGTCCATTGCGTGCGGTGTGTCTGTCATGGCGGCCCCCTACCACAGATAGAAGAATGCAAAGATGAAGACCCAGACCAGGTCGACGAAGTGCCAGTACAGCCCCATGATCTCGACCGCCTCGTAATCGCCGTTGCCAGCCGACATCCAGCTGCGCTGGTCCCGGTCGAAGTCGCCCCGCCAGACCTTGAGGGCAACGATGATCAGGAAGATCACACCGATGGTCACATGGGTGCCGTGAAAGCCGGTGATCATGAAGAAGCTGGCGCCGAACTGCTCTGCCCCCCAGGGGTTGCCCCAGGGGCGCACGCCCTCGGAAATCAGCTTGGACCATTCAAACGCCTGCATCCCCACGAAACACGCGCCCAGCGCGGCGGTCGCCAGCATCAGCGCGGCGGTCGCCTTGCGCGCCTTGCGGTAGGCGCAGTTCACCGCCATCGCCATCGTGCCGGAGGAGGAAATCAGCACGAAAGTCATGATGGCAATCAGGATCAGCGGCAGGTCCTGGCCGCCGATATGCAGGGCAAAAACCTCGCTGGCGTTGGGCCATTCGGCGGTGGTGGAGCTGCGGGCGGTCAGGTAGGCGACCAGGAAGCAGGCAAAGATAAATGTGTCGCTGAGCAGCAGGATCCACATCATCGCCTTGCCCCAGGAGACCTTCTTGAACACCCGCTGGTCCGAGCTCCAGTCGGCGGCGAAACCGCTGTGCCCCTGTTGCAGCAGCGTCTGGTCCTGGCCTTGCAGCGGATGGTCCATCAGTCTCCCTCCCTCAAGTCACGGCGGCGCGGCACAGCGCCAGAAAGGCGTTGCCCCAGCCCTGCAGCAATGCAAACAGCATCAGCCAGAACGCCAGCAGCCCGTGCCAGTAAAGCGCGCAGAGCCGCACCCCCGGCAGCAGCGCCTTGACGTCCCCGCCGCCGGCGTGGCGCAGGCAGATGGCCGCCAGCGCGATGATGCCGCCCAGCACATGCAGCCCGTGCAGGCCGGTGATCAGGTAGAAAAAGCTGGCCGCAGGGGGACCGTCCAGCGGGTAGCCGTCTGCGGTCAGCGCGATCCACACCTGCGCCTGCCCGGCCAGAAAGGCGAGCGTGGCGATGCTGGCGGCAATCAGGCTGGCGCGCAGCCAGCGCGTGGTGCCCGCCCGCGCGGAGATCACCACGAACTGCATGAACAGGCTGGCCAGCAGCAGCAGCGCCGTATTGAGCCAGACCCGGCCGGGCAGCGGCACCAGTTCCCACGGCGTCTCGTCGATCTGCATGACAAAAGCACTGCCAAGCATCGCAAACAGCCCGCCGGCCACGGCGAGGAAGACGGCGATGAAGATGAAGCCCGGCGCGCGCCCCGGGCCATGGCCCGCCAAGGGGGCAATGCCGGTTTCCAGCCAGGGCTTGGAGGCGAGCCGCTGCTGCGACAGCCACAGCCCGGCGGCCAGGGCGACCAGCGCCAGGAAGGCCAGGATGACCGTCACAGCCGCCTCCCCCCGCTGTCCGGCACCCAGGGATCGTTCTGGGCGACATAATCCTCCGCCGCGCCGGGCACGCTGTAGTCATAGGCCCAGCGGTAGACGTTGGGCAGGTCATCCCCCCAGTTGCCATGCCGCGGCGGCGTTTCCGGCGTCTGCCACTCCAGCGAGGTGGCGCGCCAGGGGTTGCCGCCCGCCGCAAGCCCATGGCGCAGGCTCCAGAAGATGTTGAACAGGAACAGCACCTGCACCGCGCCGACAATCAGCGCGGCGGAGGAGATGAAGGCATTGAGCCCGTCCACCGGCGCGGTCAGGAAGGCCGGCTCGCCGATCTCGAAATAGCGGCGCGGCACGCCGACGAGGCCGACATAGTGCATCGGGAAGAACACCGCATAGGCCCCGATGAAGGTGACCCAGAAGTGGATCTGGCCCATCGCCTCATTCAGCATCCGTCCGGTGATCTTGGGATACCAATGGTAGATCGCGCCGAAGATCACCATGATCGGCGCCACCCCCATCACCATGTGGAAATGCGCCACCACGAACATGGTGTCGCTGAGCGGCACATCGACCACCACGTTGCCCAGGAACAGCCCCGTGAGCCCGCCGTTCACGAAGGTCACGATGAAGCCCAGCGCAAACAGCATCGGCAGGGTCAGGTGGATGTCGCCCTTCCACAGGGTCAGGATCCAGTTATAGACCTTGATCGCGGTCGGGATCGCGATGATCAGCGTGGTGGTGGCGAAGAAGAAGCCGAACCACGGATGCATGCCCGAGACATACATGTGGTGCGCCCAGACGATGAAGCTGAGCGCGCCGATGATGACGATGGCCCAGACCATCATCCGGTAGCCGAAGACATTCTTGCGCGCATGGACCGCGATCAGGTCGGAGACGATGCCGAAGGCGGGCAGCGCCACGATATATACCTCCGGATGGCCGAAGAACCAGAACAGGTGCTGGAAGGCAATCGGGCTGCCGCCGCCGTAGCTCAGCTTCTCGCCCAGCTCCACCAGCGCCGGCATGAAGAACGAGGTGCCCAGGAGCCGGTCGAACAGCATCATCACGCAGGCCACGAACAGCGCCGGGAACGCCAGCAGCGCCATCACCGTGGCGGTGAAGATGCCCCAGACGGTCAGCGGGAGCCGCATCATGGTCATGCCGCGGGTGCGGGCCTGCAGCACGGTGACGGCATAGTTCAAACCGCCCATGGTAAAGCCGATGATGAACAGAATGAGCGAGACCAGCATCAGGATGATGCCGCTTTGCGCGCCGCCCGGCGTGCCCGACAGCACCGCCTGCGGCGGGTACAGCGTCCAGCCCGCGCCGGTCGGCCCGCCGGGAACAAAGAAGCTCGCCACCAGCACCAGCACCGCCAGCAGGTAGATCCAGTAGCTGAGCATATTGACGAAGGGAAACACCATGTCGCGGGCGCCGACCATCAGCGGGATCAGGTAATTGCCGAAACCGCCGAGGAAGATCGCGGTCAGCAGATAGATCACCATGATCATCCCGTGCATGGTGACGAACTGGTAATAGGCCTCGGGTGTGATGAAGTCGAACAGCCCCGGAAAGCCCAGTTGCAGCCGCATCAGCCAGGACAGCACCAGCGCCACCAGGCCGATGGCCGCGGCGGTGCCGGAATACTGGATGGCGATGTATTTGGCGTCCTGCGAGAAGACGTACTTGCCGATCCAGCTGTGCGCATGCGGCGGCATCACATCGGCAACTTCGCGCGGCGGCAAAGTGCTGTCGTGGTCAGGCAGGTAGTCGGTCATTACAGGCCTCCATCCAAATCCGGTGTACCGGCCGGCCTTTCGGCCGGGCAGCGCCCGGCCCTCCCCGCGGGAGGACGCTGCCCTTAGCGTCTTGCGAGCCTCGTTTCGGCCCCGGCTCCGGGAGCCGCGCCCGCGTAGTCTTCAAAGGTCAGCTGCTCCTGCAGCCATTCCTGGTATTCCGCGGCCTCCACCACGGTCACGAAACCGCGCATGAAGGGATGTGCGGTGCCGCAGTATTCGGCGCAAAGCGCCTCGAAATTGCCGGTGCGGGTCGGGGTGAACCAGATGTAGGTGACCATGCCCGGCACCATGTCCATCTTGGCGCGAAACTCGGGCACGTAGAAATTGTGCAAGACGTCGATGGAGCGCAGCAGCAGCTTGACCGGCTGATCCACCGGCAGATAGACCTCGCCGCCCTCGATGATGAGGTCATCCTTGCCGAACCGGTCATGCGGGTTGACGCCCAGGGGGTTTTCGCCGCTCACCCATTCCGCGTCCGCGGTGCCTAGCACGCCGTCGGCGCCGGGCAGCCGGTAGGCCCAGTTCCACTGCTGGCCGAAGACCTCCAACTCGCTGGCGTTCCCGGGCACGGTGACGAACTGCTTCCACACGAACAGCCCCGGCACCAGCATCGCAGCCACGCCAACGGCAGTCACTGCTGTCAGCCACCACTCAAGCCGCTTGTTTTCCGGATCGAACTCAGCCTTGTGGCCCGGACGGTGCCGGAATTTCCACACGCAATAGGCCGTGAACAGCACCACCGCGGCGAACACCGCACCAGTGATCCAGAAGATTATTACCAGCGTGTTGTCGATATAGTCCCAGTTCGACGCGATCGGCGTCCACCACCACGGGCTGTACAGATGGAACGCAACGGACCCCGCCACGATCAGCACAAGCACGACCGCAATCAGCATCCCGCCCCCTTTCCCCCGCTCCCCGGACACATCCAAGGCCGAAAAGGCAGGTTCAATCGGTAAGAGAAGGCAGTATACGCCGGTTTCACAAATTAATCCAGAAACGGAAGATTTTGCGCCCCTGACGCTAAAAACTTTCCGTTTTCACGCAATTTGCCAAACGAACCGGACGCGGCCGCCTCCGGAGGGCAGCACCGCTGCTGTCAGATGTCCGCAAACAGTAAGGGGCCGGAGGGAATGTTCCCCCCGGCCCCGGCACCGCCCGCAAGGACGGCTGGCGTGCTTATTCGGCAGGTGCGCGCTCTGCGGCCTTTTCGCGCTGGCCGTCGCGGAACAGCGCCTTGGCCAGCGAGATGCACATCAGGCCCATCACCATGGTGAACGGCAGCGCACCGATGATCATCGCGCTTTTCAGCGCTTCCATCGGATCCGCTCCGCCGTTCTGCTTGCCTGCAAACAGCAGGGTGCCGATCACGGCGGTCAGGATCAGGCCCCAGACGATCTTGTGCTTGTTGCCGATGTTCTGGTCGCCGCCGGACATGATGGTGTTCATCACCAGAATGCCGGAGTCCGCCGAAGTGACCAGGAAGGTCATGATCAGCACCACGCACATGATGGTGATGCCGGACAGCAGGCCGCCGTCGATCATGCTTTGCAGGGTCACGAACAGCTTGGCGGTGTTCGAGGCGCCGATGATCGCACCTTCGGCCGCGCCGTTCAGTTCCAGGTCGATGGCGGTGCCGCCCAGGATGGTCATCCAGGCAAAGCAGACCAGCGCCGGGGCGAGCACGCAGCCGACGATGAATTCACGCACCGAGCGGCCGCGGGAAATGCGCGCCAGGAACAGGCCCACGAAGGGCGAGAACGCGATCCACCAGGCCCAGTAGAAGGTGGTCCAGCCAGCCTGCCAGCCGAACTGGCGCTGCGGCTCGCCCGCGGCATAGGCCGCCGACAGCACGTCGTCGGACAGGGCAGCGGCTTCGCCCTCCAGACCGGACTTGAAGCCTTCGAAGGAGCCCCAGGCGTTGGTGGCACCGCCGCGCAGCGCATCGGCATAGGGGGCGGCCTCAGCCGGCAGCGCCGCCGAGAACTCAGCCGCGGATTGCGGGCCGAAAGCACCGAAGCTCAGCGCCGTGAAGTTCAGGATGTAGTCCACAATGGCCGACGCGTAGGTGCTCATGGCGAACACGAAGGAGCCGAAGACCACGAAGACCAGCAGCAGGATGATCGACAGGACCAGGTTCAGGTTCGACAGGTACTTCACGCCGCGGCCGACGCCGGACACTGCCGAGATGATCGACAGCCCCATGATCGCGAACAGGCCGGCCAGCAGGCCAACGGTGCCCGGTGCAGGCGCGTCGCCGCTCATGTCCATCATCCATTCCATGCCGGTGATCGCGTAAAGGCCGTCCACGAACTGCGACACGCCGAAGCCGATGGTCACGGACACGCCCAGGATGGTGGCGACAACGCCCAGCACGTCAACGACGTGGCCCAGGAAGCCGTTCATCAGCTTGCCGAACAGCGGCGTCAGCGCGGTGCGGATGGTCAGCGGCATCCCGCGGGTATAGGCGTAGTAGGCCAGCGACAGGCCGGTCACCACGTAGATCGCCCAGGCATGGAAGCCGTAATGCAGGAAGGTGTAGCGGAAGCCGGACTGAATGGCCTCCTCGCTGTTCGCTGCGACCTCCTGCGACAGCACCACCGGGTTGGACCCCCACAGGCCCAGCGGCTCTGCGGTGGCGAACACCATCAGGCCGACGCCCAGACCGGCGCCGAACATCATCGAGAACCAGGAAAAGTCCGAGAATTCCTTCGGCTCGCCCGGGGCCCCCATGATCCGCTTACCGGTTTGCGGCAGCGCGGCGACCACAAACAGGAAAAAGGCGAAGAAGCCGACGATGATGATGTAAAAGGCGTTGAAGTCCTCCAGAATACGCCAGTTCAGGCTGCCGAGCACGCCGGTGGCGTTTGCCGGCCACACCAGGGCCCAGAGCACCAGCGCGACCATGATCCCCTTGCTGAGCAAGGCAATCTCGACGCTGTGCCCCTCGTAGAAGCCGCCGTTGGAGGTCTTGATCTCCAAATCGGTAAAAGGTTGCTTAATTGACATGCGTTTCCTCCCGTTTCGCACGTGCCGCACCGGGGTGCGGAATGTCCGGCGGGGTGCGGCCCCGCCGGGGATTGGCGTCAGCCCAACAGAGCTTTGATCCTGTCCAGCGTTGCCACGCTGACCGCGACGCCTTGGTCCCGGGCTTTGATCCGCTTGCCGCGGCGCCCGTCGCCTGGCAGATGTGCGCCAGGCTGTGCCCGCACCGCGCCCACGATTCCGACCATTCCGGCACGAAATGTGTCATTCGAGGTTGCTGCGGGGTCGATTGCGATGAACATCTGGCCGGTTTTCGGCGGACCGCCTGCGGTGCCGGAGAACGGCGAGGCATTGATGCCCAGCGTGGCACCGGTCAGCGCGGCGGCCATGATCTCGGTCAGCAGCGCCACCCCGACGCCCTTGTAGCCGCCCGAAGGCGCCATCGAGCCCTTGAGGCCCGCGTCCGGGTCTGTGGTCGGGTTGCCGTCTGCATCCAGCGCCCAGCCCAGCGGAATCTCCTTGCCCTCGCGGGCGTGTTTCATCACCTCGCTCTTGGCGATGGTGCTGGCGCTTTGGTCGATCAGCAGCTCCGGCTCGCCGTCCTCGCCCGGCACCGCAACCGAGAACGGGTTGGTGCCGACCACCGGCTTCCTGCCGCCCGAGGGCGCAATTGAGGCGGGCGCATTGGTGAAGCCCAAGCCCACCAGCCCGGCGCGGGCCAGGCGGGCGGTGTGGTAGCCCAGCACGCCGCAGTTGTAGCTGTTGCGGATTGCCAGAACTGCGATGCCCTGCTCGCGGGCTGCCGGGATCAGCGCTTCAAAGCCTGCGTCGATGGCCGGATGGGCGAAGCCGGTGGCCGCGTCCACCGCGACGACGCCGGGGCGCGGGCGGGACAGAACCGGCACCGCCTGCCCGTCCACCTTGCCGCATTGCACATGCTCGGCATAGATCGGGATATAGGCGAGGCCATGGCTGGCCACCCCATCCGCCTCGGTCGCTGCGGTGGCAACTGCCAAGGGCCGCGCATTCGCCTCTGACGTGCCTGCAGCCACCAGTGCGCGGAACGACAGGTCCTCGATCTCGGCAAGGGTCAGGGTTCGGGTTTCGGTCATCTCAGTGCCTTCTCAGTCGTTGTCGGACAGCCCGGCGCCGGCGCCCAGCAGGCGCGACTCCTCGGTGGCCGGAGCGTAGGTTTTATGGGCAAAGCGGTTGAGCGCGGCCCAGGCCGCCTCCGCCGGTTCGGCGCGGGTGCGGCCGGGGTTCGGGTTTGCCAGGCTGCCCGCAGCGCAGATGCTCAGGCGGGCGGCCGCGTCCGGCAGGGTGCCTTCGCAGTGCAGGGCGGCGCCGTCGGTGACAGCCTGGAAGCCCTCGCCCGCAACCGTGACGCAGGCGCCAAGCTGCCGTGCGGCCGTTGCGGCAAAGGGCAGGATCATCGCAGGCTGGGCAACTGGGCCGATGGCCATTGGCATGTCCCGCAGCCGCGCCGCGCAGTCGGACAGCGCCGCGCCGGTTGCCAGCGGACAGAGCGGCGCGTCTGCCAGCCAGTCACCCTCGATGCCTTGCGGGACGTGAGCCTCCAGCTCAGCTGCAAAGCCGGCCTCCAGCAGCCGGGCCAGCACCGCCGCGCCGTCCAGCCCCTGCGCGCACAGCCAGCGGGTGGCCTTGGCGGCTTCCTCGGCCAGCCCCCAGTCATACCCCGCCCCGCGGGCGGCGCGTTTGGCGGTGGCTTCCACTTCGTTCAGCGCATAGCTCATTGGTCTGCCTCCGGGTATACCCACAGGTCGGCGTTGGCGGTGGTCAGGTCCTCAGGGTAAGGCGCGCCCGCATACATGCAGATCCGCACCCAGCGGTCGGAGCGCGGGTCGAAATGGGTAGCGCCGAAGAACGACAGTTTCGCCCGCAGCATGTCGACCGGCAGCACCCGGTCGCTGATGGTGTTGCTGCGGATTTCGCCGTAGGGGGCGGCTTGGCTCATCTGCGCCCGGCGCACGGTGTGGCGGTGTTCCGGGTGGCGCAGCAGGAAGGCCGCGACGGGCGCCTCGGCCTCCCAACCGGCCAGCGCGGCATGGGCCAAGGCTGCGTCACGGGCCGGCGCCAGCGGTTGTTCGTAATTGGCGATGGGCTCGTCGAAGCGTTCGCCCATGCGCGGCTCCAGCTTCTCTTCCGAGACATACCAGGCGCGGGCGCAGTTTTCGCGGGCCGCCCAGTCCAGATCCAGTGCCCAGCCAAAGCTGTCTTGCAGCAGGCTGCGGACCTGCGAAACCGGCATTGCGCCATTGATGATGAAGGCGTCTTTGTTGGCGTCGGCCATGCAGTCGGACAGACCGTCCACCAGCTCCGCATAGGGTTCCAGGATCAGCGAGGCCGCCAGTTCCTGCCCTTCCAGGCTCAGCGCTGTCCCGCTCCAGCGGATCAGCCGGTCCCAGGGGCGGTCATTGCGCAGATCATCTGACGCCACCCAGGCCGCCAGGGCCTCAAGATCCTTGCGAAGGCTCGCCAGCTTTTCGATCTGCACCGGGTGCTCCGAATGCCAGCGCGCCGCCGACAATTCGCTGCGCCGCAGCATCCGGCGAAAACAGGCGGCTTCCTCCGCGGTGGCGGTTTCGACCGAGCGCACCCGGGCAATCGCCTCCTCCCGCGCCATGATCCAGTTGTTGAACAGCACCGGGTGGTTGACGATGTAGGGCGCCATGCCAAGGCCGGTGGAGTTGCCGATCCCCAGCCGCTGCGCGGTTTCGGGCGCCAGCGGCACGGCGTTCTCGCCGCCCTTGGCACGGGCCATATGCTCCACCAGATCACGGACGAAGACACGGGTCAGGTAAACCGACAGCATCTCTGCCTGGAACGGCGCGCTGAGTTCGGGGCGGTCCGCGATGGCCTCCCGGTCGGCAGCGCCCAGCTTGCCGGAGCCGTAGACGGCGGTGGTGCGCATCAGGTAGCCGACGGCATCCACCTGCGCCGGGTCCGGCTGCCGGCCCTGCGACAGCGCATCGACGAAATGCGCCCACAGGCGCACCGAGCGGTTGGCGCGGGAAACAGACAGGGATTTCTCGTTGACCCGGCCCGCCTCCTGATACGGCACGTTCTTTGAAAGCCGTTCGATATCCGCATCCGTCGGCACCCCGTCGAACAGGGTAAAGGTCGCGTCCCAGGCGGTGGCGATCACCCGGTCGGAGCGCATGTCCGGCGGCAGGTCGTGGGCGAAGGCAATCAGGGAATAGGTCCGCGCGGGGCCGGTCGCGGTATAGACCGCCACACCGACACCCTTGGCATCAATATCAAACTTCGGGCGCGCAAAGCTCCAGTTTTCCCGGGCCATGCGCCGTGTCAGCACCCGCATGAAGCTGAGGCGGCACTGGTGCAGGGAGCCGAGGCGGCTGAGGCGCATGACCTGCGCCGGGTCCCGTCGTGATATCGTTGTCTGCGCGGTTGGTTCCATGACCTATCCCTTTGGGCCAAAGTTTTCGGCGAAGAACCGGTACCAGTTCCCGCCCATGATGCCGCTGACCTCGTCATCGTTCATGCCCGTCGCGCGAAGGCCGTCTTCGATGTTTCCAAAGTCGCGGTTGTCCTTGAACCAGCCGGGCATTGCCGGGAAGCCCGGCGCGGCGGCTGATCCTTCGCCGTAGTCGATCTCTTTCGTCCAGCGGCCGACCCGCATCCATTCAACGATGCTGTCAGGCTGGTCCTGGCAAAGATCGGTGCCGATGCCGAGGTGCTGTGCGCCGTATTTGTCGGCAGTGCGGGCAATCATTTCGCAAAAGCTTTGCAGGGTGCAGGCAGACTTGTCCTTCAGGTGGTGCGGATAGACCGAGAAGCCCAGCATGCCGCCATGGCCGGTCACCGCGCGGATCACATCGTCCTTCTTGTTGCGCAGGGCCGGCGACCACTCATGCGGGTTGGCATGGGTGATGGCGATCGGGCGGGTGGAGATCTCCGCCGCTTCGATGGTGGAGCGGTCGGCGGAATGGCTCATGTCCACGACCAGGCCGACCCGGTTCATCTCCTTGATCACCTGACGGCCCATGCGGGTGATGCCCGTGTCCTCGGCCTCGTAACAGCCGGTCGCCAGCAGCGACTGGTTGTTGTAGGTGAGCTGCATGAAACGGGCGCCCAGCGTGTGCAGGATTTCGATCAGGCCGATATCGTCCTCCATCGGCGAGGGGTTCTGGAAGCCGAAGAACACCGCGGTGCGGCCGGTTTCGCGGGCCCTGTCGATGTCAGAGGCCCACTGCCCCTTCATGATCAGGTCCGGATACTGTTCGAACCAGCGGTTCCACTTTTCGAAGTTCAGAACCGTCTCGCGGAAGTTCTCATGATAGGCAATCGTGACATGGATCGCGTCCACGCCGCCCTCGCGCAGCTGGCGGAAGATCTTTTCCGACCAGTTGGCATATTGCAGGCAGTCGATACGGTAGCCGGTCATTCAGGCACCTCGTTCATTAATGGTCAGCGCCCGTCCCAAGTGAATGCGGGGGGCAGGACGGGCGCTGCATCCGGCGTGTCGCCGGATAAGTTCAGGCCGCGCGATTGACGGGCATCAGACCGGCTCGCCGGCGCTGATGTAGGCGGTCTTGACGGCGGTGTAGAACTCCGCCGCCGCCTTGCCCTGCTCGCGCGGGCCATAGGAGCTGTCGCCGCGGCCGCCGAACGGCACGTGGTAGTCGGTGCCTGCGGTCGGCAGGTTGACGGTGACCACACCGGTGCGCGCGTTGCGGCGGAAATGGGTGGCACGGGCCAGCGACTGTGTCACGATGCCAGAAGTCAGGCCGAAGTTGGTGTCGTTGACCACCGCCAGCGCCTCGTCATAGCTGCCCACCTTGATCACGCTGGTCAGCGGCGCGAACATCTCCTCGCGGTTGATGCGCATATCGTTTGTGGTGTTCAGGAAGACGCCCGGGGACATGTAGAAGCCCTCGTGCGGCATTTCCAAACGCTGGCCGCCGCAGGCCAGTTCGGCGCCTTCGGATGTGCCGGTATCGACATAAGCCAGGTTCTCGTTCAGCTGCTGCTCGCTGACCACCGGCCCCATCTGCACGCCCGCTTCCAGCGCGTGGCCCACTTTCATGGCCTGTGCCCCGGCGACAAGCTTGTCAACAAAGGCATCATGAACAGCCGCGTGGACCACGAGCCGGGAGGAAGCGGTGCATTTCTGTCCGGTGCCGCCAAAGGCGCCGCCCAGCGCCAGGGTGACGGCCAGATCCAGGTCGGCGTCGTCCATCACCGCCAGCGCGTTCTTGGAGCCCATCTCCATCTGCACCTTGGTCAGGTTCTGGATGGCGGCGGCGGCAATGCCCTTGCCCACCGGCACCGATCCGGTGAAGGAGATCGCGTTCACCTTGTGGCTTTCGACCAGGCGCTGGCCAATGGAGCGGCCGGAGCCCATGACCAGCGAGAACAGGCCCTTGGGGATGTCCTGGCGCGCGATGATCTCGGTCAGGGCAACCGCCGAAGCCGGGGTGATGTTCGCGGGCTTCCAGACCACGGCGTTGCCGTAGCACAGCGCCGGCGCGATTTTCCACGAAGCGGTGGCGGTCGGGAAATTCCAGGGGGAGATGATGGCGACCACACCCACCGCCTCGCGGCGCACGTCCACCTCGATGTCCGGGCGCACGGAGTCGGCGTTTTCCCCGATCTGGCGCAGGCATTCGGCGGCGTAATATGTGAAGAACTGGCCAGCCCGGTAGACTTCGCCTTTGCCCTCAGCCAGCGGCTTGCCTTCTTCGCGCGACAAGAGCGTGCCCAGTTCCTCGGCGCGGGCCATCAGCTCATTGCCGATGTTCGTCAGCACCGCCTGCTTGCGCTCCAGCCCGTAGGCGGCCCATTCGCGCTGCGCGGTCTGCGCCTGATCCAGAGTGGCGTCCAGCTGATCGGCGCTGGCCTGGGCAAACATGCCGACCAGATCGCTCAGATCCGAAGGGTTGCGGTTTTCGATTTCGCTTTCGCCAGCCAGCCATTCGCCGGCAATCAGGTTCAGTTTGGTCACGGAGAAGCCCCAGATGCTGAATTTCAGGTTTGCAGCAGGATGGACTTCCGCCCTAGCATCAGTCAAACTCAATAAACTGAACGCAATTTCAATAATTCTGAAGTCATGGCCTTGAAGATCGAAATGCTGCGCGCCTTTTGCACCGTGGCGCAGACCGGGAACCTGTCGGAGGCCGCAAACCGGCTGGGCCGGACCCAATCAGCGGTTTCCATGACCCTCAAGCAGATGGAGGACCATCTGGGCAAGAAGCTGTTTGAGGGCGAGCGCAAGAACCAGCTGTCGCCGCTGGGCGAGCAAGTCTTTGAACTGGCACAGAAACAGGTGCGCCACTTCGACCAGACGGTGCAGAGCATCGAGATGGCAGCCGAGGCGACCCACGGCCTGATCCGCATCGTGTCGGTGCCATCGGTGGCCGCTCTGGTATTCCCGGCGGTGCTGGAGCATATGACCGCCCGCTTCCCGGGCCTGAAGGTAGAGCTGCGCGACACCGACACCCAGCAGGTTCTGGACGCCCTGGCCGAGGGCAAGGCGGATATCGGCATCGCCTCCGGCTATCATCCGCTCAACGGAGTCAAGGCGGTGCCGCTGTTCGAGGATAGGTTTGGCCTGGTCTGCTCTGCCGATCACCCGCTGCTGCGGCAGGAACAGCCGCCGGCGATCGCTGATGTTACCGGGGCCGGTTTTGTCCGCAACGCCCTGTGCGGCCTGATCCGCAACGAGCGCTTTGTCGAGGCCAGCAGCGCGGCCGATGTGACGATCCACAACACCCATTCGCTGATTACCATGGTGCGGACTGGCAAATGGGTGACCGTGCTGCCGCAGACCGTGGCCCGCTTCATGCCGGAAACCACCGCCTTCCGCGCCATAGCTGACTTGCCGGACAAGCGGGAGGTCTACCTCTACCAGCGCGAACGCTCGCGGTTTGCGGCCCTGACCGAGGAATGCAGCAGCTTCATCCAGTCCTGCGACCTGTCACCGGATCAGCCGGAGTAACCGCGCGGCGGCGCCCGCCGCCGTTCAGGCAAGGTGAAAGGACAGATGCGGCGCGCCGCCGCCGGCATCCCGGACCTGCCGGGCCGTGATCCCGAACACCTCCGACACCGTGTCCGGCGTCAAGGCCTGTTGCGGCGTGCCCGATGCCACCAGGCGCCCGCCCGACAGCACCGCCACCCGGTCGCAGGTCAGCGCCTGGTTCAGATCGTGCAGCGCCACCACGGCAGTCACCTTCAGGTTCCGGACACAGTTCAGGATCGACAGCTGGTGGTGGATGTCCAGATGGTTGGTCGGCTCGTCCAGCAGCAGCAGCCCCGGCTGCTGGGCCAGCGCCCGCGCGATATGCAGCCGCTGCCGCTCGCCGCCGGACAGGGTGGCCCATTCGCGCTGGGCAAATGCCTCCATTTCGACCGTCCGCAGAGCTTTGTCCACCTGCCGGGTGTCTTCGCCGCTCCAGGGCCGCAAGGCCGACAGCCAGGGGGTGCGTCCCAGCTCCACGACCGAGCGCGCGGAGATGCGCTCCGCGGTGTCGGCCTGCTGCTCGACGATGGCGATCCGCTGGGCAATTTCCCGGCGCGACAGCCGGGCCAGCGGCTGCTCCGCCAGCAGCACGTCGCCCTGCGAGGGCCGGGCCAGCCCCGCCAGCAGCCGCATCAGCGTCGATTTGCCGGAGCCGTTAGGGCCGACCAGCGCCAGCGTTTCCCCCGGTTGCGCCGACAGCGACACATCCGACAGCAGCTCCTTGCCGCGCACCGAGAAGGACAGGCTGCGGGCTTCGATCCTCATCGCGCAGTCCTCTGCCCGCGCACCAGAATGATGGCAAAGGCCGGCGCTCCGATCAGCGCAGTAACGACGCCGATGGGCAGCACCTGCCCGGGGATGATGATACGGGACACGATGTCGGCGCCGATCAGGAACACCGCTCCGGTCAGGGCGGCGGCGGGCATCAGGCGGCGGTGGCCAGGGCCAACCAGGAACCGCGCCGCGTGCGGGATCACCAGGCCGACAAAGCCGATGGAGCCAACGATCGACACCATCACCGCGGTCATCAGCGCGGTGGCAAAGATCAGCACCACCTGCACCCGCCGCACCGGGATGCCCAGCGCCGCGGCGGAATCGGTGCCAAAGGTGAAGGCATCCAGCGCCCGGGCGTGGAAGCGGCAGACCATCCAGCCCGCCAGCGCCAGCGGCACCGCCAGCCACGCATCCGGCCAGCGCACGCCGCTGAGGTTGCCCATCAGCCAGAACATGATGCCGCGCGCCTGATCCGCATTGGCGGACTTGGCGATGATGAAGGCGGTAAGGGCGTTGAACAGCTGCGAGCCGGCGATCCCCGCCAGCACGATCTGCGCCGCCGCCGCCCGGCTGCTGCCCGCCCCGGCGGCCCGCGCCAGAATGGCGACAAAGCCAAACGCCAGCAGCGCCCCGTTGAAGGCGCCGAAGGACAGCGACAGGGCGCCGCCGCCGAGGCCCGCAATGGTCACCGCCACCGCCCCGGTCGAGGCGCCGGCGGAGATGCCAAGGATGTAGGGATCCGCCAGCGCGTTGCGCAGCAGCGCCTGCAGCACCACGCCCGCCACCGCCAGCGCGGCACCGCACGCCCCAGCCACCAGCGCCCGCGGCAGCCGGTAGCTCCAGATGATGCCCTGGTCCACCGGGTCCACCGGCAGCCCCGCCCCGGCCAGCTTGTTGACAAGAACGGACAGGACAAGGTCAGGCGCAAGCGAGGTTTCCCCGATCATTGCGCCTGCCAGAACCGCCGCAGCCAGCACCGGCAGAGCCAGGCAAGCGCCCCTGACGCCCTGCCAGGCCAGTGCGGCGGCTGCGCTCATGCGCCGTTGCCGATCGCGCTGAGTTCAGCCGCCAGATCCTCCAGCGCCGGGATTGCGCGGATGGTGGCATCCATCGCCTGGGCATCCATCACCACGATGCGGCCGTTCTTCACAGCGTCCATCTGGCTGGCGACCGGATCGGTGCGCAGAAACTCCAGCTTCTTCTCGTAGTCATCGGCGGCAAAGCGGCGGCGGTCCATGCGGGCGATCACGATCACCGTCGGATTGGCCTTGGCGATGGTTTCCCAGCCGACGGTCGGCCATTCCTCGTCAGTTTCGATGACGTTCTTAAGGCCCAGCTGCTGCATCATGTAGCCCGGCGCGCCCTTCTGGCCGGCGACAAACGGGTCGCTTTCCATCTCAGGCGAGGAGAACCAGAACACGGCCGAGGCGTCTTCCAGCGCAACCTCTTGTGCCTTGGCAACTGCCGCGGCTTCGCGGGCCTTGTAGCCGGCGACCAGCTCTGCGCCCTTTTCGGCCTCGCCAAAGATCGCCGCAAGCTCCTCGATGCCCTGATACAGGCTCTCGGTGGTGAACATTTCTGTCCGGGTGCCGTCGCCGCCGGTGGTGTTGTCCTTGCCGGCGCAATCGGCGGGCAGAACATAAGTCGGGATGCCGAGGTCATGGAACTGCTCGCGCTTGGCGACGATGCCTTCGGGGCCGACGTGCCATTCGTACTGCGCCGCCACCAAGCCGGGGCGTTTGGCAACCACGCTTTCAAAGCTCGGGTCGTTGTCGGCCAGACGCTCGACCTTGGCGTTCACCTCGACAAATTCCGGCAGCACGTCGTTGAACCAGACCGAGGTGCCCAGCACCTTGTCCCCCAGCCCCAGCGCATAGAGCACTTCGGTGGCCGCCTGGCCGACGGTTACGGAGGATGCCACAGGGGCTTCGAAGGTGAGGGACTGGCCGCAGTTTTCGATGGTCAGCGGAAAGGATTCATCAGCAGCCGCAGCCTGAGCCGCAAGAGTGAAAGACAGGCCAATAAGGCCGGAACGCAGGAACATTATAGTCGATCTCCATGTGTCAATGACCGGAGAACGGGTGAAAGGGCATTGACCGGCGGGGCAGAAGGTCTGAGCCCTTCCTCTGCGGCGCCTGATCGCGGCGGCGCATCCTGCCGGCAACCTCCCCGGACAACCCCGCCCGGTGTGCTTCGGTTTTTACCGGCAGGTCTCCTGACTGGCGGGTCATCGTCTGGGCCGCCTTCCCGGACCGCTGGGATCCAGTGACGCGATGGCACAGCACTCGCCGCCTACAGTTGCGGGGGCAGTTCCGGTTGGCGCCCGGCAGGCACCGCGGATTCCCTCTTAGCCCTTGCGGGACCGGTTAAGCGCGCGTAGCGCATCGCCCTGCTTGCGGCAAGAAAAAGTTGCCGCTGGCAGGGAAAACCTGCGCGGGAGGCGCCCCCCCCTGCCGGGGCGGGCTACAGGATTTCATCCTCGTCAAACATCGGATCATCCTCCAGCTGGGCGCTGATATCCTCGACCGAATCCTCTGCCTTTGTGACGGAGGGGACCCTTCCCAGATGGAACACTGCATCGCCCTCGTTCACGACGGGCATTACCGCGCGGCCGACAATCAGCCCGTCGAAGGGGGCCAGGATTTCCTCGTCCTGCTCGCCGAAAGGGTCCGATACTGATCCCATCAGCTCCCCTTGCCGGACCAGCTCCCCGTCGTTCCTGTAGACCCTCAGAAGCCCGCCCATCGGCGCCCGCAGCCATTTGCTGGAGGCGCAGAACTGCGGCTGCGATTTGGGTTTGGAAATGCCCTTGGCCGGGACCATCCCCATGTGCCGCAGCACCCGCAGGATGCCGGCCAGCCCGGCCCGGATCGACAGCTCGTCAAAGCGCAGGCCCTCGCCCGCCTCAAACAGCAGGATGTCCTTGCCGATCTCCTTGGCCGCACCGCGCAATGAGCCGTCGCGCAGCGGCGACTGCATCACAATGGGCGCGCCGAACACCCCGGCAAGCTCCCGGGTTTTCGGGTTGTCGGGCGAGATGCGGATCTGCGGGTAATTGGTCCGGTGGACCGCCGCCGAATGCAGGTCGATCCCCAGATCCGAGCGGGCGACCACCTCTGCCATGAACAGATGCGCCAGGCGCGAGGCCAGCGAGCCAAGCTCGCTGCCGGGAAACGCCCGGTTCAGGTCGCGCCTGTCGGGCAGGTAGCGGGAGTGGTTGATGAAGCCGAAGGCATTGACGATCGGCACCGCAATCAGCGTGCCCTTGAGCGTCGTCAGGTTCGGCGCCCGCAGCAGCCGCCGGATGATCTCCACCCCGATCACCTCGTCGCCATGCACGCCGCCGCTGACAAAGACCGTCGGCCCGTCCTGGCGGCCATGCACCACATGCGCCGACATGGTGACCGGCGTGTGATCGGACAGGACGCTGACCGGCAGGTCAACCGTCAGCCGCGAGCCCGGCGCCACCCTGGCATGGCCGATGGCAAAATGCTGCCGCCCCTTCATGCCGTCATCCCTTGCCCTTGGTTTTGGTGGCACCTGCCTTGGCGTTCTTTTCCAGGAATTCGATCATCTTGCCGGCGATATCCAGGCCGGTGGCCTTTTCCACCCCTTCCAGGCCGGGGGAGGAGTTCACTTCCATCACCACCGCGCCATGGTTGGCCCGCAGCATGTCGACGCCACAGGCGTTCAGGCCCATGGTCTTTGCCGCGCGCACGGCGGTGGCGCGTTCTTCCGGCGTCAGTTTCACAACCTGAGCCGACCCGCCGCGGTGCAGGTTGGAGCGGAAATCGCCCTCGGCCCCGGTGCGCTTCATCGCGGCCACGACCTTGCCGCCAATCACGATCGCGCGGATGTCGGTGCCGCCGGCCTCCTTGATGAACTCCTGCATCAGGATATTGACGCCGGCGCCGCGGAACGCCTCGACGACCGACTTGGCCGACCGGTCGGTGTCGGCCAGAACCACGCCGATGCCCTGGGTGCCTTCCAGCAGCTTGATCACGATCGGCGCGCCGCCGGCGAGTTTCAGCACTTCTTCAGTCTGCTTGGGGTCATGGGCAAAGGTGGTGACCGGCAGGCCGACACCGTCGCGCGCCAGCAGCTGCATCGAGCGCAGCTTGTCCCGCGACCGCCCGATGGCGACGCTTTCGTTCAGCGGGTAGACACCCATCATTTCGAACTGCCGCAGCACTGCCGTGCCATAGAAGGTGACCGAGGCGCCGATCCGCGGGATCACGGCGTCATAGCCCTTCAGCTGCTCGCCGTTGTAAAAGATCTCCGGGCGGCGGCTCGCGATATTCATGTAGCAGCGCAGCGTGTCGATGATGTCGAGCTGATGCCCGCGCTCCTCTGCTGCGGCCTTGAGGCGCTTGTGGGTGTACAGGTTGGCATTGCGGGCAAGCATGGCAATTTTCACGTGGTGTCCTTTTCAGGTTGCCGCGCAGCAGCGGCGCGGCTGGCGCAGGCGGCGGTTGAATGGGTTTAGGCCCTGCACAGCAGGGATTTTCTGACAAGTGCTGCTGACCCGTCCGCCGGTATTAGTGTCCGGCGGACGGGCCTCATCGCCAATGGGGATCGATTATCTGCTTTGAGCCTATAAGGTGCCGTATCTGTTTTCAAACGTCCTGCTGCCGGGCCGCCGGGCGCGGCTGGGTTGCCGCCCCAGTACAGCCAGGCTAGTGTCTTGCCTATAGGTAAAAATTCATTGGACCCTGCAGATGGTCACCTTGGCCTGCGCCGCCGTCATCCTGGCCGGGCTTCGCGGGCGTGGTTGCGGCGGCAAGACTTGCGGACGCTGCAGGCTCCCGCGCAAGCTGCGGCCGGCGCAGGCGGTGCAAGGATGCGATTAAAAGTTCCTGCGCGCATTTCCAGGAAAAGAGGCATGTTTTGATTGTTGCGGACAGATCCTTTGTGGTTATGAATGCCAACGCCTTCGTTAGCTGCCGGCGGGCAAGGATATACCGGCGCAGCAGGCTGCGCAGACTGAGTGCCGCGCGGCGGCCGGCGGCTTGAACGGACAAGGATAAGATGGACCCGGAACAGCTGATCGCCTGCCCTGCCTGTGACGTGCTGCACTGCGACCAGGAGGTGGCCAAGCACACCGTCGCCAGGTGCGCCCGCTGCGGCACGGTGCTGGCGGCGCCCAAATCGGGAGCGATGACCCGGATTGCGATGCTGTCCCTGACGGCGCTGATCCTGCTGGCGGCTGCGGCCGGCTTCCCGTTTCTGGAGCTGCAGGCCCAGGGGCTGTCGCACCGGGCCTCGGTGCTGGATGCGGTGCTGGCGTTTTCCCGCGGGCCGATGGCGCCGCTGTCGCTGGCCACAGGCCTGCTGATCGTGCTGCTTCCCGCTGCCCGCTATGGCGCCCTGGTCTATACCCTGGCACCGATGGCCCTGGGCTGGCACCCTGCCCCGCATGCGGCCGCCGTCTACCGCTGGGCAGAGCGGCTGAAGCCCTGGGCGATGGCTGAGATCTTCATCATCGGCGTCGCGGTCGCCCTGGTCAAAGTGTCCGGCCTCGCCCGGGTCGGGCTGGGGCCTGCCTTCTGGGCCTTCGCGGCGCTTTTGGTGGTGACCATCCTGACCGACAGTTCCATTTGCAGGCTGACCGTATGGAAAACCCTGAAGACCCGCCGCGGTTCGTGACCGCAGCCGAGGCCGGGCTGACCGGCTGCCGCACCTGCGGCGCCGTCAACCCAGGCGGCGCGCAGACCTGTTACAGCTGCCGCAGCGCGCTGACCCCGCCCTCCGCTTACAGCCTGCAGCGGGTCTGGGCCTGGCTGGCGGCGGGGCTGATTGCCTATGTCCCCGCCAATATCTACCCGATGCTGCGCACCACCACCTTTGGCCGCGCTTCGGAGAATACTCTGATCGGCGGCATTGCGGAGTTGTTCAGCCATGGCTCCTATGGGGTCGCCTTCATCGTGTTCTTTGCCAGCATCGTGATCCCGCTCGCCAAATTTCTGGCCATCGGCTATCTGGCGGTCTCGGTCCGCAGGCCCGCAGCTCTTGGCAGCCACGGCAGGCTGGTGCTTTATGAGGTTGTCGAATTTATCGGCCGCTGGTCGATGATTGATGTGTTTGTCGTGGCGATCCTGACCGCCCTGGTTCAACTGGATTTTGCCGCTGCCGTCACCCCGGGGATTGCCGCGGTCAGTTTTGCATTGTCGGTTGCCTTCACCATGCTGGCAGCCCAAAGTTTTGATCCGCGGCTGATCTGGAACGCGGAAAAGCGAGAGTATGAATGAGCACGCCTGAACCCGCCACGATGAAAGTCTCCGCGCAGCGCCCGTCGCCGTGGCGCAACCTCTCGCTGGTCTGGCTGGTGCCGCTGGCGGCGCTGGCGGTGTCGCTGGGCGTTGCGTGGCAGGCATACTCCAGCCGGGGAGTTCTGATCCGCATCACTTTCGAGAACGCCTCCGGCGTTGTGGCCAACGAAACCGCGGTGCGCTACCGCGATGTGGCGATCGGTCAGGTAGAGGAGCTCGGCTTTACCGAAGACCTGAGCAAGGTCACCGTCTGGGCCCGCATCGACAAGAAGATTGCCCCCTACCTGGATCAGGACGCCGCCTTTTGGGTGGTCCGCCCGGAGGTCAGCACGCGGGGCATATCCGGCCTCAGCACCGTACTGTCCGGTGTCTATATCGAAGGCACCTGGGATCAGGAGCCCGGCGTGGCCGCCACCCGCTTTGAGGGCGTCGACGGGCCGCCGCTGGTGCAGCCGGGCCGGGACGGGCGGCGCATCACCCTGCGCACCCCTAGTGGCAGCATGATCTCGGAAGGCGCGCCGGTGCTGTTCCGCGGCGTCGAGGTCGGCCGGCTGGAGCAGCCGCGCCTGACGTCCAGCGGCGACAGCGTTGTTGTCGATGCCTTCATCGACGCGCCGCATGACCGCCGCATCAACTCCGCCACCCGGTTCTGGGACACCTCTGGCTTTTCAGTTTCCTTCGGTGCCAGCGGGCTGTCGCTGGACGTGGACAGCATCGCCTCGCTGGTGGCTGGCGGCATCGAATTCGACACCGTTTTCGACGGCGGCAAACCCGTGGGCAAGGACACGGTGTTCGACATTCATGAGGACGAGGCCGCCGCCCGCCGCACCGCTTTTGCGCGCTCGCAGTCGGAAGGCGTATCGGTGGCTGTCGCCTTTGACGAGTCGGTGGCCGGGCTTGCCAGCGGCGCCGCGGTCAGGCTGGGCGGCGTCAAGGTCGGCGAAGTCAGCACCCTGAACGCCGCCATCCAGAACCAGAGCGACGAGCCCGAGGTGCGGCTGATTGCCAAACTGCTTCTTCAGCCTTCGCTGATGGGGCTTCCCCCCGGCGCAGGAGAAACTGAGGTCCTGGATTTCCTGGAACAGGCGGTCGAAGGCGGGCTGCGGGCCCGGCTGGCCGCGGCCGGGCTGCTGAGTTCGGAACTGATTGTTGAACTGGTCACCCTGGATGAAGCCGCTCCGGCGCGGTTCGACCGCAGCGCAGAACCCTTCCCAGAGCTGCCCAGCGCCCCCTCCGACCTGCCCGATTTCACCGCCACGGCGGAAGGCGCGATGGAGCGCATCAGCGAACTGCCCGTTGAGGAGCTGATGGCCCAGGCCATCGCCACCCTGGCCAGCATCGAAGACCTGGCCTCTGCCGACAGCACCCGTGAGGTTCCCGCCGCCGCGGTGGCGCTGCTGGAAGACACCCGCGCGCTGGTCGCGGACCCCGGCACCCGCGCCCTGCCGGCTGAGCTGAACGCCGCCGTGGCGGAGCTGCGCGCCATCCTGACGGAGGTGCAGCAGGGCAATGCGGTCGCCAATCTGAGCGCCGCGCTGGAACAAGGCAGCCAGGCCGCCGCCAGTTTCGCTGCCGCATCGGATGAGCTTCCTGCCTTGGTCAGCGACTTCCGCGCCCTGGCGGCCAAGGCCAATTCCCTGGAAGCCGAAGAGCTGATCCGCTCCGCCAGCCGGCTGATGAACAGCGCCGATGCGCTGATCGGCACCGAGGAGGCCCGCGATCTGCCCCCTGCCCTGACCGGCGCACTGGATGAGGTGCGCCGCACCCTGGAGGCGCTGCGCCAGGGCGGGCTGGTGGACAATGCCAACGCCACCATGGCCTCCGCCCGCGGCGCCGCCGATGCGGTGGCCGCTGCCGCCGAAGGCCTGCCGGCCCTGTCCGCCCGGCTGGAGCGGCTGGTCGCCCAGTCCGAGGCGCTGATCGCCTCCTACGGCGCCCGCTCCAGCTTCAACTCCGAGACGCTGGACGCCCTGCGCGAGGTCAAGACAGCCGCCCGCGCGGTCTCGCAGCTGGCCCGCAAGATTGAACGCGATCCGAATTCCCTGCTGTTTGGAAAATAAAATGTTGAAAGCCCTGACTTTGATGGCCCCCCTTGCCCTGCTTGCGGCCTGCGGCCCCTCCAACGAGGCCCGCTACCTGATCTCCGCAGCGCCGGGCGAGAAAGTGGCGAACCTGCGCTCCCGCACGATCGAGGTGCGGCTGGTCTCGCTGCCCTCCTATGCCGCGGCGTCGGAAATCGTTGCCGAGGGCGACGGCGGCGCGCTGTTTGCCCTTGGCGGGGCGCAATGGGCGGATGACCCTGCCCGCGGCATGACCGCAGCCCTGGCGCGCGGGCTGAACCAGCGCACCGGCGCCGCCGCCGCGATGGAGCCCTGGCCGCTGAACACCGGCCCGGACGTGCGGCTGGATGTGCGGGTCGATCAGGCCTATGCGCGCGCCGACGGGGTATTCGCGCTGACCGGCCAGTTTGCGGTCTCCTCACCCGAAGGCACCGTGCGCGAATTCGTCAAACCGTTCGATATTCTGGCACCCGTCAATGGCACCGGCCCCGCAGCCGCCGCGGACGCCCTGTCGCGCGCGCTGGCGGAGCTTGCGCGGCAGGTGTCGCAAGCAATGTAACGGCCCCGGCCTGACGGAGGCGCGCGCCGGCCACGCTGGCGGCGCGCTTGCGGTCCCGTCAGGCGGGCTGCGCGCCCGGCCCGGCCAGCGGCAGCCCCTGCAGCATGCCGGAGCGGTAGGTTTCGGTGATCAGCATGCAGGAGGTGTTTTCGATTTCCAGGACATACGTCCTGGCCGCCTCCGGATCGGGCACGCCGCAGCGCTGCCACAGCCGGGACAGAACCCCCTCCGGGCACGGCACCGGCCTTTTGCGGGTCAGCTTGATGTCAAAGATATACCCGATCGGCGACAGCCCCTGTTCCAAATGCCGCTGCACCTCCGGGTCGAGCTGCTCCAGCGCGACATAGGTCAGGTTGTCCATCATCACCTCGCCGCGGTGCGACATGCAGACCTGGCGTTCGATAAAGGACGTGCCCGGCAAATGCGCCCTGACCCCGGCGGGAACGTCCCCGGTGACGTTCTGGTGCAGAACATCCAGCTGCACCGGCCCGTCCGCAAGTGTCTCGCAGATCAGCGTGGCGGAGCCGTCCTGCACCAGCAGCATCTTTTTCCAAACCGCGGCCCATTTCGCAAACGGGCTGCCGGCGGCCAGGCCATCGTCAAACCGCTTGCGCAGCAGCGGCGCCTGTGGCCCGTTCGGGCCGGCGGGCGGCGTGCCCGCGCTCTGGTGCTGACTGCCGGTGCTCATGTGCTGTTACTTTCATTGCCGGATCCGGCGAAACCAATAGCAGCACCGGCGCCGGGGTCAAACGGCTATGCCCCGACGGCGGCCCCGGCTGCCGCCCTGTGCCCCGCCGCCAGCGGCCGGAACCGCCGTTCAAGCGAAAAATTTCCGTTACTGTGCGGCCATTTGAAACGGTCCGGGCAGATGCAGCCGCTTGCAGCGCCCTCCTTCATGGCACGCAGCACTTTGCCGCTGCCCCAAGCGAGCATGCGTTGCAGTCTCACCACGCCCGCTCCCGCCCAGAACCGCCGCGTGCCGCAGCGGCTGCGGGGACCGCTGCCGGCCTTGACGGCTGCAAGGCCCGCGGCACATCAGTGCAGAAGCGACGCCGCTTCGGTCAGGTGGTCCGGCGACAAGGGTTTGCACAGGAATTTCTTGACCAGGGGGAACTTGGCCGCACGCTCCAGATCCGCCGGATTGACCGTGGTGCTGACAATCACCACCACAGGCACCGGGTCCATGGCCTGGATCTGATCGGCGTATCTTTCCAGAAATTCGAAGCCGCTGATCGGCGGCATGTTGATGTCCAGGAAAATGAGTTCCGGCGGCCGCCCGCCGTCTTGGATGAATTGCATTGCCGCCAAAGGCCCGTCGAACAGCTCCAGATTTTCGAACATCTGCGATCTGCTGATGATGCGTTCCGCAAACTTCCGGTCCATCCTGTCATCATCAATGACGTAAACGACTTTATCACGGCTACTCATCCTGATTCTCCTCCAAATCCAGATCGACGCTGAAAGCCGCGCCTTTCCCGGCCTGCGAAACGACCTGAAGCACCGTGCCGTGGGCCTCTGCCACACGCTTGCACAGGGCCAGCCCGATGCCCGAACCGGGGCATTGCTCATAGCGGTGCAGGCGTTTGAACAGCTCAAAAATCCTGTCTTGCATGTCCTCAGGTATGCCAGGCCCGCTGTCGGACACAGACAGCCGCACCTTGCCCGCCGTCTCAGCCGGCACACACACGATCCGGACCTCTGCCCGCGGCCCTTCGCTCCCGTATGTCAGGGCATTTGACAGAAGGTTGGTCAGCAAAACCCGTATCTGGAACGGGCTGCCCATTACCGCGGGCAACGCCCCCACATGGATCTCCGCCTGCGCGCTGGCGGCCAAAGCGTCCATGTCCTTGAGGATCTGCTGCACCATCTGCTGCAGGTCCACGCGCTCCGGCGTGAACTGGTGACCGACAACGTTGGAGTAATCCAGCACGTCATCGACAAGCTGGCGCATCCGCTGGGCGGTGCCGATCAGATCCGTGATCAGCTCCTGCGCCTCGGGCTTCAAATCCGCCTGAAAATCCTCCAGCAGAACGCCCAGAAAACAGTAAAGCGTGTTGATCGGTGTCTTCAGATCATGGGACAGCGCATAGGTGAAATTCGACTGGTCCTGGTTGGCCTGCACCAGCTGCCGGTTCTTGCTTTCCAGCTCTTGCGCGCGCAGGCGGATCTCATTCGTGCGCTTGCGGACCTCCCGGTCCAGCTCGTCCCGCTGGCGGGCCAGTTCGAAGGTGATGTCGCGCAATTCCTCCTCGACGCGGCGGCGCTCTGCGATTTCTTTTCTCAGGGCGGCCATGCCGCTGACGTAGCCGCGCAGCGCCATGTCATAGACTGCCACGCCCTCCAGGAAAAAATCTTCTGCCCGTTCAAGGCATGCGCCGCTGCTGCCCGCCGGCAGCAGGCTGTCGCGCAGCCCGGCAAAATGCATCAGCCCGAAGTCGGGCAACGGCACTTCCGCCTCCAGGGCAAACCGCGCCGTCTCATACGCCTCTGCCAGAAGCTCAGCTTCCCCGCTTTGGAGATAGGCGGCCAAGGCTGTCTGATACCGCTGCGCCACCAGCGTCAAGGTCTCTTTCGCCGGGTGCCAGTCCACACCGGTCATGGGCTCCTCCGCTGATGGGAAAGGGCCAGAACCGTGCGGTCATCATGGTCTTTGCCGTATGTGGCAAGACAGGAGGCGACCCACTCCTGAGGCGGCATGCGGGCGGAGGGGAGAGCGTCGCGGAACCGCCGCGATACCCCATCCGAGGCAAGGACCAGGATGTGGTTGGGCGGGAACGGCTGGATTTGGGGCAGCACCCCGGGGAACTGCACTCCCAGGGTTCCGCCCTTTTGCAGGATGGCCGAGCTGCCTTCACTATCCGGTGGAAGCGCGCAGATGACACCCTCGACATCCCCGACCGCGGCCCACTCGACGGCGGCGAGTTCCGGGTCTATCAGCGCCACGGCAAGCGCTGCGCCGCGTGTGCCCAGGACACGCTCATGCGCGGTTTCAAACACCTCCGCAATTGAACTGGCGGAGACGGTCGCAAGCGCCTCCAGGCAGGCGTTTGCTGCGGCCTGGGCGCCCTGTCCGCTGCCGACGCCATCCGCCAAAGCCACCATCAGCCTGCTGCCGGCACGCCGCAGCAAATAACCGTCGCCGCAAACAGAGCCCGCCATCTTCGGCGCCTGCGCCGCCGCCCAGTCGATCCGGGTGCCGCCCGTCTCAAAGGCGATGCTGCCGCTGTCTGCGCTTACCGCCATTTTATCACCGTCACGACAAGGCCCTGGCCGGGGTCCGAGCAGATATCGAACTCATCAACGATACGCCGCGTTCCCGGCAGCCCGAGGCCCAGGCTGTTGCCGGTGGAATAGCCGTCCTGCAAAGCCAGCTCCACATTGGCCAGTCCGGGTCCCCGGTCCCGGGCCGTCACCTTGATACCGGTCTTTGCACCGGCCCTGGCCGTGCAGATCTCGATTTCTCCCTCCTTGGCATAATTCACGATATTCCGGGCCAGCTCCGATACGGCAGTTGCAATCAGGGCCTGGTCCGGCCTGCTGAACTCCAGCTCTTCCGCGAGCCGGCGCGCCAGCTGTCGTGCCGCCACCACGTCGCTGTCACAGGAGACCCGCTGCAGCATCACAGCGGGATCCGCTGCGGGCGCCTTCATGGACCGTCTCGCAGAATGGCGATGCCGTGATCTAAGTTCAGCGCTGTGGGTATGTTTTCCAGTTTGAGGCCAAGCAGCACCATTGCCATCGCGATTTCCGGGCGGATGCCCACAATGGCAATCTTTGCGCCGCGCAGCGAGACCGACGCCGCGATATCGCTCAGCATCCTGGTGCCGAAGCTGTCGATCACATCCAGCAGGCTGACATCCAGGATGACCTTGGTTGCCGACAGGCGCGCAACCTCAAGCAGGATGTGGTTCTGCATCTCCTGGATGTCGCTATCCGACAGCTCCTCCTGCACCGCTGCTATCAGAAGGTCGCCCTGGCTGACGATGGGGACACGCCGGCCCACCCTAGCGCTCCAGAAGCTTGCGCGCGGTTTCAACACCCCGCTCAAGATCTCCCGCAGGGTTCAGCGCCTCGCCGGTCACGCCGATCTTGACTAGGGATTGCGCCACCTCGGCGCTGATGCCGGTCAGAACGGAGTGCGCGCCCATCAGGCGGGTTGCCGTCATTGTCTGTATCAGGTGATTGGCAACCATGCTGTCGACCGCAGCAACCCCGGTAATGTCAAGCACCACCGCCCGGGCATTCTGCTCCCGGATTGCATCAAGGATCTGCATTGTCAGAAGCCGCGACCGGTGACTGTCAAGCACGCCGACCACAGGCACCAGCAGCAGCCCCGCCTGCAGGCGCAGCACCGGCGTCGGCAGCTCGCTCAGCTGGCGTTCCCGCTGTTCGATCGCATCGCTCCGGGCGGCCGAGAAGGCTTCGATCGTCATAGCCTGATGGCACGCCGCCGCCTTGCGCAGCGCTTTCTCGGTCTCCATGGCGCCGGCTTCGTCTTCGGCCTCCTGCCGCAGCAGATCGCAGATCCGGTTGATGGCAAAGGTATAGAGGCCAAGATAGAAGCTTGGTGAGATGCCATTGTTTTCATTGAACAGCCCGGCGCGCCCGCGGTCCTGGAAGGATTTCTGGTCGAGGCCTGCCTCAAAAAGCTCCAGCAGATGCCGCCGCTGCTCGTCGCGGACGTCCTGCATGCCGTGCGGAGGGCCGTCGCCGCCGGGACGGTCGTACCCGCCCTCCCGGCTGTAGAATTCCTCCAAAATCGCCTCGATATTCTGTTCGGCCAAAGGCAGCAGGCCGGACACCCGGACCCGGTCGTCCTGGCTGACATCGAACCAGCCCCATACCTCCCGCAGCCCCTTGGACGGGGATTGGAGTGTGGAAGAAATGACCTCGTTCATGGCGCCCTCGCAACGATGGATATGCCCCACGAGAGTCCGGTGATATGCTTAACGAAGACCTAAGAGGCCAAGGGGCAGCCAATAATTCCCCGTAAAACCAGTGCGTTGAAACTGGTTGCGGACGGCCCAGGGTTTACCCCGCCCCGCGGGCCCAGCTGACGCCCCGGGATCAGAGCCCGTCAACGTCTCTAAACGCCGCGTCTGCCGCGTGCTGGGACAACACCGATCCAGGCAGCGGCGTATCCCGCAAGGCCGCGCAGACGCGGATAGATTGGTGGCTGACATGATCGAACTGGCCCGGCAGTACGGCCGATATGGCTGCCGCAGGATCGCAGCGCTGCTGCGAGAGGCCGGTTGGTCTGTCAGTGACGGACGTATCGAGCGGGCGTGGCGGCGAGAGGCGCTGAAGGTTCCGGAAAAGTAACCGAAGAAGGGAAGGCTCTGGCAGAATGACGGATCAAGGTGACCTCAGCAAACCAGGGGGTTACGGCAGCGAAGGCTGTATTACTTAGGCCTATTGTCCGCCAGCCCGCTATTGTGATGACAATGCGATGCTCGGATTCTGAATTGTTGGTGATACTGCTTGCGGGCTATGCATCCGCGAAGACACCAGCGAAATCACTCAGGACCTTTCACGGTTCGTGCCACATGTGATTTCGGTGTAAATTCCGCCCGATTGAGGTCAACGCGAAAGTACTTGGGCAAGTGCTACTGTCAAAGGAAGTATGATGTGTGAAACTTCAGACTTGATCTGACGGACACCTCAGCTTTCCGTGCTGAATACGGTCTGGCGGCTGTCCGATGGTCTGGAAGCTGGAGGATTGGCAGCAGCACTGCAACGAGGACAGACCACACAGCGCGATCGGATATAACATCCCGATCGCCATGCATTATCCCGATGGCGTCGCCAGCCCGTCATCGTGAAACAGCCGGGAAACTCCAGCGCCCCGCGGTAAAGCACTGGGACTCAGAGCACAATCCCTCAGACTCCCGCTGAGAACGAGGGACAGGCGGGGCGCAGGTCGCGGGCAGCTCGCTCGCGGCCCTCCCTTGTCAAATTACCCAGCACTGTCCCCTCTGCGCGGAAGCGAGTTACTCAGACGTTTAAAGCCCACCGGGAAGGCTTTTGTTACAACCCCAGCTTCGAACGGGCTCCCAAAACATTGGATTGAAATTTGTACCCCTTTTTCATCCCGGAATACTTTTTAATTCCAGAATTCTTTCCGGCCAGCGGCCACCATTCCGGATCATTGGGCCAGCTGCGCCAAACGGTTCCCCAGCGGTCAACGACATGGGAAATACAGGTCTGATCGCCAAGGCTCTTGCCTGCCTGATCGCCGTTCGGCCAGTACCAGGACAGCTGATGGCAGACGCTTCCCTGAGCGTCGATTGTCCATTCCCCGGCGCCCAGGCTTTCACTGTTTTCGCCGCACCAGGCGCGGGCTTGCTGGTTGGGGGCATAGTAAATGCCGCCGCCGCACCCTTCGGCCCAGATGTCAGTCTTTCCGGCATAGATCCCCGCAATGCGTTGCGGAGAGGCGGGCTTGGCGCTGCGAGGTTTCGGATCCGCGAGAACAAGCGACGGAAGGGCGCCCAGAAGGACAGTTGCGGCGAGTTTCGCAGCCAATTTCATGTAAAATCTCCTACGGTTAACAGCAGGCGGTCAACAAAGGCCGCCCTGGAATTTTGCGTGTTTCTTGCCTGTCCCCGCATGGCGTCCTTGCCTTGGAAGCCAAGGCCGCTGCCGGGACATGGCCTCTTCAGAACAGAAAGTTGGACCCGTCGTCGAGCTGTTCGACGGTCGTGTTTTGCACCGTTATTGTGACATTTCCGAAGTAGACGAACACATCCTCGCCCTGCTGGTCAAAATCCACCCCATTCATGCCGGACGCTCCGCTTTTCACGTGAATTTTGTCAATTCCGATTTGGAAGTCGGTAATGACGTCTGTGTGATCGTTCCGTCTGAACACAAAGACATCAGCGCCAGCCCCTCCGGTGAGCAGGTCATCGCTTTGCCCGCCTGTCAGGGTGTCTTGCCCGCCGCCGCCGCGCAGGGTGTCATTGCCGGCGCCGCCAGACAGCTTGTCGTTTCCCTTGTTCCCAAACAGGGTGTCGTTTTCAGAGCCGCCGGCCAGCTTGTCGCGCCCGCGTCCGCCGATGAGTTCGTCACTGCCGTCTCCGCCTTGCAGCAGGTCCCGTCCGCCGCCGCCCAGCAGCCGGTCATCGCCGCCCCCGCCTGCCAGCGTGTCGTTGCCTGCTCCGCCCCATGCGGTGTCGTTGCCAGTGCCAAGACGGAGAACATCACTTCCGCCCAGCGACCGGATTTCGAGACCGGTGCCAAGGTTCAGGGAAATGTCGTCATCTCCGGAAAACAGTCTCCGCATCAGTTGCTGAGCGCTCATCGCCTCATACTCCGCATAAGGGAGTGCGAAACCCGAAATCGAGACGAGCGACGTGTCACCGTCGGAATAGGACAGGGAATAGATTTCCCAGTCACTTTGGAGTGTGCTGGTGAAGTTACCTGTCAGCGTCAGAACAGAGCCATCAAGGGCAGTCATCTCGATCGAGAAGCTGTCGTATACGGTGCTCGCGGACTCATCGAAATCTTCGAATGCCAGGAGTCTGATCAGAGTCGGCGCGCCATTTAAACCGCCGATAAATGCGTTAGCCATGGCATGTGTCTTTCTGCTGTGTAAACTTCATCGTGCTTATACCGGTAGAACAGGACCGGGGAAAAACAATCAATTTTCAATAAATCCTGCCTGCAGGCCGGATTTGAATAGATTTTCGAGGCCAAAGCGGCCTGACGGGCAAAACTGTTTCCAACTTCTGAACTGTTCTGTGTGCGAACCGCAAGCGGAGACCCTGCGGCCTGAGAATCGTGCCGCGTTTTGCCTGGCGGCCGGTCTGCGTTTTGACCGCAAGGAGCACCGGATTTCCTCGGCTTCTTCGATTCTCAGCAGCCATTCAGCGGCTGCGCGCATTAGCGGGTCCGGGCGGAACGCTAAGCACGAGAGCGACTCGTTGGATCAGGTTTTCTCAACAATTCCCCTCGGGCCACGGGATTGTTATCTCATACGCGGCACTTCCAAAGGAAATTCAGGAAAAATTTGAAGAAATTTTGACAAAGCCGGTTTCACGCAGGAAATTGGCCGCCATGTAGCCAGCTCTGCTTTTTTCGCGCGGAACCGCTGTGGGGACAGTTTTCGCGCACATCAGACAGCAGCGCTGGCCTGCTTGGGGGTCGGGGGACCGTGGCAAACGATAGTGTTGTTTTGTGCTTTGCAGGTGTGTGCCTGCCAGCTCTCGAAATGCAGTGCCGCTGCATTCGAAGGGGGCTTGAGTGAAACGGTTTTCCTTTCATCAGGACAGGCTGGAAACAGTCGTGTCGTCCCGCAAAGTGTTCGACGACCCGAAACGAATCCGGGCGCGCCGGGCCAGGGCTGTGGTCATCGCCTTGGTAACGGCTGTCCTGTGCTGGGCGATCCTGTTCCTTGACGGCTCGTTCTCCTTGCAGTCTGCGCTGCGTGAACTGAACCCCTTCTACCGCGACAACCGCAGTCATGTTCATCCAGCCGGGGACAGCAACGGTCAGCACGAGCTGACCCATCTGGTGTCGGCGTCACCGGTCCCTCAGGCAGCGCCCGCCTGCGAAACAGGGCACAAACAGCCCGTGTTTTCGGCGATGGCAGACCCAGGGGACCCGCGGGTCTTCGGCCACGTGCCCGTGTCGTCTGAAGGGGCATTTTTGTCGCTGGAAGACAGCTGCGGCCAACTGGGCGTGGTTGTGCCGGAATGGATCAGCATCGTCGAGGAACAGGACCGCCCTGCAGTGTCCCTGATCAGCAAGGACACCCGGATTTCTGTTGAAGAATACATGTCCGGCGCCGCTGTGCGTCCGCAGCTTCTGCCGGCCGTCTTGCTGGGAGAGAAGCGGAAAGAAGAGGCTTTTCTGGACAGTATCGCTGATGCGGCACAAGCACCGGCCCTTGCCGAAGGCATGGCCGCCGCTGTGGCCGCCTTGAACGCCCAGGGGGCGTGCCTGGATTTCACCGGATTGGACCCCGACGCCTTCCAGCGCCTCAGACCGCTGATGGCGCGCTTTTCTGATACCTTCCGCTCCCGCGGGCTGACGGCATGCACCATTCTTGCGGGCAGCCAGGCGGAGTGGAAGGATGCGGAACTGACCGGTCTGTTTGATCAGGTTATCCTGAAGCTCTTCCAGGAGCCCTGGGCGGAATCCGTGCCTGGCCCGCTTGCCCCGTACAACTGGATTGAGGATGTGGCAGCTGAGGCGGTGCAAGCCATCGGTGCAAAAAAGCTGGTTGTCGCGATCGGAAATTTCGCCGTTGAGTGGACCTCCGGATCCTCGAAACCGGAGCTGCTGTCTTATTCGGAAGCGATGCAGAGAATGAGCGCCGCCGGAGCGGACCTGCGCTTCAGCGCAAAATCCTCCAACAGCTTCAGCCGCTACCGTGACGCACAGGGGCAGCAGCGCAAGATCTGGATGCTGGATGCCGCATCCGCGCACAACCAGCTGCTCCGCCTGAAAGAGCTCGGCATTGCCAATGTCGCTGTCTGGTCGCTCGGCCAGGAGGACCCCGGCATCTGGAAAGTTCTGCAGCATCAGAATGCTGCCAAGGATGTTCTGGAAGCTGAACTTGCCATTGCCGAGCTCAACAACTTTGTCGATTACAAGGGACAGGGCGCCTTCATCCGCATCGATCAGCGCGCATCGGCCGGTGTCCGTCAGGTGACCTTCGAGGCAGAGACCGGGCTGGTCACGGACCAGAGCTACAGCCGGCTGCCCAAGCCGTATTCGATCGAGCTTTACGGCAAGCCAGAACGGCGCAAGCTTGTGCTGACCTTCGATGACGGCCCGCACGAAAGGTTCACCAAGGAGATCCTGGACATCTTGCAAGAAGAGCAGGTGCCCGGCGCCTTCTTCGTCGTTGGCACCAGTGTCATGAATTCACCCGACCTGGTCGCCCGGATGGTTGATGAAGGGCACGAGATTGGCGCGCACAGCTTTTCCCATCCGAGAATGGACCAGATCTCCCAGACCCGTGTCGATCTGGAATTTGCGCTTCTGGATAAGATCCTGGCTGGATCAGCCGGCCGGAAAACCATGCTCTACCGCGAGCCGTTTCAGCGCCGCGGCGGACCGATTAGCGCAGAACGTGCCGCCTCGCTGGAGGCTGCCGAAGCCCGCGGGTTCACCATTGCAGGTATGGAAATTGTCCCCAAAGACTGGGAAGGCTGGGACAGCGGGCAGATCGCGAACTATGTGATCGGCGAGGTGGAGCAGGGAAACGGCAATGTCATCCTTCTGCACGATGGCGGCCAGGACCGCACCGCGACCGTGGAAGCCGTCCGCCCGATTATCCGGTCGCTCCGGGCAAAAGGCTATGAGTTCACGACGCTCGCGGATCTTCTGGGCACCAACCGCGCGGCCTTGATGCCTGTGGCCCAGGGCGGCTCTCCGGCCTTCGACCGGGTGTCGTTCTCCATGGTCTGGGTGGCGCAACAGGCGGTCGTGGTTGTCTTCTGGGTGGTGCTTGCAATCGGCCTTCTCCGCTCGGCCGGCATTCTGATCCTGGCGCTGTTGAACCGCCGCGAACGGTTTACGCCGTTGCAGAGGCAGCCGAAGGTTGCCGTGGTTATCCCCGCTCATAACGAGGCAAAGGTGATTGCCCAATGCGTCGAAAGCGTCCGGGCGAGCGGTTACAAAAACCTGGAAATCATCGTGGTGGACGATGGCTCGACCGATGACACGCTGCTTGAGGTCCTGAAGTTCGGCCACAAAAGCGAGGTGCGCCTCATCTCGCAGCCGAACCAGGGAAAATGGAGCGCGCTGAACAGGGCCATCCAAAGCACCGACGCAGAATTTGCGGTTTGCATCGATGCGGACACGCAGGTCTGCAAAGACGCGATCACCCATCTGGTCAGGCATTTCGCAGACCCGAAAACCGGCGCGGTGGCAGGCAAGATCATCGCAGGCAACCGCGTGAACCTGCTGACCCGCCTGCAAGCTTTTGAATATGCGACGTCCCAGAACGTCGAACGGAAAGCCTTCGACCTGATCAATGGTATTCTGGTGGTCCCCGGCGCCATTGGCGCGTGGCGGGTCGAAGCCTTGAAGAAGGCGGGCTTGTTCAGTGAAGAAACCCTGACCGAAGACACCGACCTCACAATTCAGGTGAACCGGGCGGGCTATACTGTGGTGTTCGAGCCCAAGGCCAAGGCCTACACCGAGGTGCCGGAGAATGTAGGCCAGCTCCTGAAGCAGCGGCTCCGCTGGTCCCTGGGCATGTTCCAAAGCGCCTGGAAGCACAAACGGGCGATCCTCGAGGGCCGTCCGATCGGCCTGGTGTCCATTTCGGACATGTTCGTGTTCGGCTATGTCTTCCCGCTGCTGGCCCCCATCGCAGATCTGTTTGTGATCTTTATGCTCTACAACCTCATGGCAGGCGGCTGGACTGGCGATGTTGGCAGCACCCAGCACGTGCAAACGATGCAATACCTCTGGGCCTTTATGGCGCTGCCAGCCTTGGAGCTGCTGATTGCCGCCATTGCGATCACCACCGACAAGGACGAAAGCAACTGGTCCCTGCTGCTGTTCCCGCTGCAAAGGCTGGTGTACCGCCCGCTCCTGTATTTTTCGGTCATCCGCTCGATCCTGCGGGCCGTAACCGGACGTTTAGCCAACTGGGGTAGCGTCAAACGTCACGGGCGCGATTACGGTTTGGTGGCCGGCAACACATGAAACGCAGGTCCTTTCTGAAATCGGCGGCGGCCGGTCTGGCGCTGCTGCCGGGCAAGGGCGCTGCTTCCACGCTGTGGCAGCTTCCGGCGCAGGCGTTTCCGGTTGTGACAAACATCACCGAAGACGTCTCGATCCCGCATCTTATTACGGTGATAGATGCGTTTCTCGACCGGAACATGCCGCTGGCCTGCCTCGTCAATCCCTTTGACGAGCACGGCCGGCCCTACCCTGCGCAAAGCAAGCTGGCACAGGTGCTGAACGGGTATATGCTCGGCAGGAACGGTTTGGATGTCGTGCCATACATTCCGGAGCTGTCCTCGCTTTCCGAGCATTTTCAAGCCCGGGCAGCCCATGAGGCCCGCTCTGCCCTGCAAACCATGCTGCAGCCGGCGGTGTCTGCCCGAAACACGCACCGCCTCATGCAGACAATCGCGTGTGCGGATCAGGATGCCCCCGCTGCTCCCCGGGGGGTGCGTTCCGCTGGCTTCCTCAATCTCCTGTCGGTTCCGGCGCAGTCGGCTCCGGTTCGATCGGAGACGTGGGAAAACGGTGTTGTACGGCTTTTCGGCGGCACGGTGCAGTCGCTAACGGATTTCCACGGCGATGCGGCTGCTGCCGGCATTTCGGCCAGCCAGAACATTCTCTACCTTTCAGCCCAGGACATCTCCGGGATCGATCTGAACCAGCTGGAGACAGCTGCGGAGCGCTACGCCAGCGCGCTTTCGAAACAGGAGCTGGACGGGGATCTGTCTCTGCTGCCGGTCACAGACATCCAGCTGCGCGACAGCTACGGGTTCAAGCGTGTGCTGTGCCTGCATGTGCTGCAGCCGCAGGCGGACGACCGCGATCAGGCATCCGCGTATTCGGCCTTTACGGAATTCCTGAAGGCGGCGGGCATCCCCTATTCGACCGGGGCGGAAGATCCGGAACGGGCCGGCAGCGGCTTTTGGGTCCGGACCGGTTTTCAGAATGAAGACGCCGGGCAGCCCGGCATGTTCCCCATTGATATCGAAGACCGGAGCACCGCCAAAATCCGGACGGCCCGGCCGCTGGGGCCAGGCATCGGCGTGACCTTTCCCGCGGACGCGGCCGGACCGCAGGGGCTGGGGCGTGCGGGTTTCCTGCAATTCCCGCGCCACGTTGTCAGCGGCAGCGGCGTGGTGGAGGCATTTCAATCTGCAACGTCCGGAACTGAAGATGCAGTGATTTTCTTAAAGCCGGACGCGATTGCATTCCCGCCGGAGCGGCGCGCACTGGAAGGCCTTCTGAAAGACATGGCCGCCGCTGAAGGGACGCAGTTTCTCCTGCTCGAAACGTTCTCCCGGACTGTCGTGCCCGCGGGACCGCTGCCCGCCCGCTACCGGAAGACGGCTGCCACTGCGCCAGAGCTGATAAAAACACGCCCCCGCCTGGGCGATGCCGGGCGGGAGGAGCTGCTTGAAGATGCCCGCGTGGCTTGGCGGTATTTCGAGAAATTCACTGACCCTGGCACCGGGCTGTGCCCTGCGACCGTGGATTTCGCGCCAGGCGGGCGGTATCACGAGGCCGTCACGATGTGGGATGTCGGCAGCCACATCAACGGGCTTTTGGCAGCCAGGCAAATCGGCTTGATCAGCCAGGAGGACTTTGCGGCCGCAATCCGCAAGATCCTGCCCAATATCGCGGGCCGGACGTCGCAGGGCCGCCACTTGCCGCAGGGGTGGATACGGACCGACCGCCGCAAGTGGGGCAACAAGAACTTTGACGGCTCCGACGCGGGCCGGCTGCTTGCCGCCTTGGACAACCTGCGCCGCCACAGCAATTTCGGCGAGGAGCTGGAGGCGCTTGTCGGCTCCTGGGACCTTCGCAAGGTGATCATTGACGGCGAAATCCACTCTGTCACAGACGGTGAATTGAAGACCTCATACGTGTCCCACAGCGCCCATTATTCGGCCTTGGCCTTCCGGCGGTGGGGGGTGTCCGCAAAATCGCCATATGAGGTCTTTGCCGGCCGGTCGGCAGCCGACGGGCAGATGGCGCTGCTTGAAGCTGCGGCCAGGATCGGGCCGATTGGGGCAGAGCCCCTGCTGCTTGAGGCAATGGAACTGGGGATGTCGCAGGAAAGCGCCTATCTGGCTGACGTGCTGTTCGGCGCGCAGCTGGAGGATTTCCGCGAAACAGGCAGGCTCATCTGCGTCTCGGAAGGGCCAATCGACAAGGCGCCCTGGTTCCTCTACCAGGGATTGCAGCTGGATGCGCAAGAGCGCACGTGGGCCTTTGACACCGTCGGGCAGGAGCCGGAGTACCGGACGCCCGAATTCCGCGCAGAGAACCTGGCTCTCAGCAGCAAGGCCGCCTTTCTCTGGTCGGCCTATCAGCCGCATGACTACTCCGAAAAACTGGTCAGCTTCACCAGAAATATTGCCCGGACCAAAAACGGTTTTGCGTCGAGCATCTACTTGAAGACCGGGCGGCCGACCGAGGCCTACACGGATCTGAACACAAACGGCGTTATCCTTCAGGCGATTGCGCATCGTCTTGCCGGTTCAGGCTGACTGGCCCGAACCGGCAAGACGCGGAATGGGAACCGTCTGCACAACAGCTTTGCCTCAAAACGTGGCGCATCCGCTGGCAGCAATCTCTCCCGGCGACACCGGGTAACCTGGCCTCGGGTTCAGGATAACCGGCTGAATGCCGGTGATGCGGTTCATGCAGCCGTCGACCCAGCTTTCATTGATGCCCTTGCCGCCCACGTAGATATCCAGCCAGTCGTGGCCCTGATAGCCGCTGTGGCACGGTCCGGCCTGCGGTTTCGGCCCGTCACCGCACAGATCCTCGACAATCGCGTAACGCTGCAGGTTCTTGATGTAGAACTTGGTGCCTGCCGGGTAGTCCATGTAGCTGCGGCCGTTCCGTTTCACATGCCCGACCGCAAGCGTCACCGGGTCCTCGTAAGTGCCGGTCCCGCCTGCCTGCCGGTGGATCACCGGGCGGGCAATCTGTGCCGAGCCGCGCGGGGTATTGTCCCAATAGCTGTAGCCCGTTAAGAATGCGTTCATGGTTTGTTCTGCACCATACGCAGCGCTGCCGGTCACTCCTGCGGACACACTCTCGTCAACCAGAAGCCGGGTGCTGTGCATTCCGTTCAGGCTGTCATTTGCTCTGTCCTGAACACTGCAGCCTGCTGCAGCAAGCAATGTCCCGGCGAAAAGCGCAATTCTGGAAACTTTGTAAGTCATACTGTCATCCTGTTTAACTGAGTACCCAGGAAGCTGCAGAGCAGTTTGAAATCGCAGCTGCCAACAGCTGCAATATGCACAGGATAGGGTAATAAGAGGTTAAAAACAAAAGGAAAATTTTAACAAAACCGGAAGATCAAGGGCGGAAGACCCTGCTGGAGGGCATGTTCCGTTTTAAAACACCGGGTTATTGGCAGGCACGTTTTTCCCGCAAGGCGCGAAATACGGGGGTGCGGGCGTCACATGCGGCTGCCGCGTTTTCCGCCAGAAAGGAAAGCAGCCGCCGCATGGCCGGCGGCTGCTCCAGTCACAGCTCAGGCCCGGGAGAAATCCAAGGGCCTGTGTTTGTCAGCCCGAAGGCTTACAGAACAGCCCGCGCGATGCGGAGCATCTGCAGGAGCTCGTATTCCGACTCGTTCAGCTTCACCAGCTGGCCGTTCAACACGGCGTAACTCTCATTGGCACCCGGCTGCGGAAGACGGTACAGGCTGATCAGTTCCTCCTGCGTCAGGGCTGCCGTCGGGGCGATCGGCACCCCGGCCTTCAGCTCTGCCACCTGTGCCATCTGGTTCACCAGCAGCAGCGAGGTGTAATCCTCCTCGTCGAGCAGGACCGGCATGCCGTCGATCAGGGCATACCGCTGGCCCTCAGGCGCGGGATCAAGACCGAAGAGCGTCGCAACGTGGTCCGACTGCAGCAGCAGAAGCCCGGGGTCCGGATCGCCATAGGATTCAGCACTGAGCCATGCGTCGCGGCGCTTGGCCCAGATCTCATCGTATCCATCGTGGCCGTAGGAGGCCCATTCGTCAAAGGTCACGCCTTTCTTGGCCAGGCCGGGCGGCACGCAAGGCGGATCCTTCTTTGCAAGGCCCGGCGGGCAATTGCTGTAGACGATCAGCTCATCGTCCGGGATGCCGGACGCCAGCAGCTGCGGCGTTGCCAGGGCGAGCGCTGCCGCACCCGCGACGCGCAGCATGTCGCGGCCCGCGGGGGCCGGTGCCGAGACGATGCGGCTGACGGCTTCTTCACGCTCCGCCGCGGTGAAGGCCCGGCGGCCCTTGGCGCCACCGCCGTTCCCCTCCGGTGCGTTCTTGGCACCGGCGCCGTTCTGCTTGCGCTTGGGTCCGCCCGCATGTTTGGGCTTGCCCTTGCCGGCGTGATCATTTCCCTGGCCCGGCTTGGCATGCCCATTGCCGGCATTGGCGTTCCCGTTGCCGGGGTTGCCATTGCCCTTCTCGGCGCGCTTCATGCTGCCGTGCCCGTTGCCATTGCCCTTGCCGTTGTTGCCCTTGGCGAGCCAGATCTGCTCGCTGTTCGCCGTGCCGAAGCCTGCGATGCCGCCTTGCGCATGGACCGGGGCAGCGGACAGGGATGTCGAAGTCAGAGCGAGCGCCACGGCGCTGCCGATAAAGAACTTATTCATGCCAATCTCCTTTCGTCTCGGACCTCAACGCGGCAATCCAGCGCCGCGTTCCCCCGCTCCGGACGTCGGGTGGAGCCTGCCGCCGCATGAAGTCGCTTTGCCCTGCAGGTGCTGATAGCGGACACGTGTGGGCGTCCTGGCTGCACGTGCGGAGAACGGCAGCAAGGTCCCGCTCTGCTGTCCTTCGGCCTTCAAAAATGCTGCGCGATCTACGAACGGCTGCAATGGCGAAGCTGCGCCGCGGCGTTCGGTCAGGCCCAAGGCGACAATCAAGTATGTTATGCAGGATTCTGCGAAGCCCGCTTTCTGCGCCCTTCTTCCCTTGACGCCACCCGCAGCATTGGACGTTGGCATCAGGCCGGATGGATAGTTTCTTTCGATGAGTTTGGACGTGAGCAGACCCACTTGAGTGGTCCAAATTGAAAGTGGACCTGTCACGTTTTAGTGCCGCCCCATGTGCTCGTTTAAGCCACTTTCTGTTCGAAAGCGACTGGGCTTTTCCAGCCTAAAGCAGAGTGCCGTCGGCGCGGATCGTAGAAGCCGTTTATGTAGTTGAAGATGGCCATCTCAGCGTCTCGGCGTGTTGGCCATGACCTGCGCCAGATCAATTCAGCCTTGAGGGTCTTGAAGAAGGTTTCCACTGCGGAGTTGTCATAGCAATTGCCCTTCCTGCTAATCGACGCCTGGAACCCATGCTGGCGCAGGATCCTCTGGTAGTCGTGCGAGCAGTACTGACTGCCCCTGGTGGCGGGTTATCGGTCTACTGGTCCCAGATCACCGTCTTCCTCGGCATTCTGCTCGTCGCTGCGGGGCTTATCCTTGGTTTCATTGATCACGTTACTGATCAGCGGCAGTTCAGAAAGCAGAGCGTGGTTGTGCTGGAGCACCGCGGGCTGCACCAAAGCGTTGATAACGTCTCCGCCAGCGCCTGCAGAGCAGCACCGGTTTCAGGCACCAGCAGCTGCAGTTCCCGGGCCTTGCCGTCCCAGGCATCACGCTGCCGCTCCATGAGCGGCTGCAGATGGCGCGGGCAAATCCTGACCGGAGCCAGCAGCCACTCCAGCCGCCCCCGCCGCCGTGCGTGGGGACGGCTGGCGGCACCTTCATCCTCGGCCAGGCAGGCAGGGCAAAAGCGAGTCACGGAGCCGGTCAGAAATTCCGTGGAAAACGCCTCGCCGCGCAGCTCAAAACGCCTGCCGTCCAGGCTGCGGATGGTGTTGTGCTCCACCACCTTGTGGTCCTGACCGGCCAGTTCACAGAGGTGCCGGATCGCGTCTGATTTCCCGGAGCCTTTCCTACTTCTTGGAGGGGATGCTCTGGAACGTGCCGACGCAAAACTTCAGCTGGACGTATCAACAGACGGTCGAGAACTGCCTGGCGTGGTTGGATAGTTGTGACCCGACCCAACTAGCGTGCGCCAACGACCTGCACTGGTTGATACGAGACGGGGCGAACGTCTGTTGGAACATGGCTGACTTCCATAAGACGATGGCGGCGTTGCGCCTGTACTGGAACACGAGCGGCCGCTGACTACAACCCATCCTGCCCTCGACCATCACAAGTGCTCCTTTGTGGAGGTAGCGGGCGCAGTTCTCCGCGACTTTCCCAAAGACAACGATGTTGTGGTAATCAGTCGCTTCCTGGCGGTTGCCATCGCGGTCGTTGTACTAGCGGTTGACTTTAACGATTTCCATTTGGCGTATTGTACCGCATACCGTGAAGCAAAAAGCACAAGAACCCCATCTTGGGGTTCTTGTGCAACGACATGGGATATTTCCCTCACCTGAAGGGCACCGGCCTTTCAACTTAACGGCTGGAAGTTCTAAGAGAGGAGTTCATCGAGCCGGCTGCCAGAGTCAACTGCGGCGATGGCTTCGAGGGTAGCCTGGAGCTATCCGCCACCGCCTGGGCCTTGGCTTCATCCGGCCAACGTCGGTGACCCGACGCTTAGATCTCGACCCTCAATGATTTGAGAAACAAATTTGTAACACACATTGCGAAACGCACTCCCTACTGTGAGATGTGCAAGATCTCGCAGCAGGGGATAAACTCTACAACGAGAGGCCAGGTGACCTGCCCCCCGCTGGTCCCTCGTTCATGAGGAGAGTCTGCGGGTTTGGTTTTGGTAATCGTCGGTCTCGGGCTTGGCAAGCGCG
>MRWG01000314.1_pt1 | contig 70283 bp, 83 predicted proteins | sample 1013341 | NCBI WGS metagenome assembly MRWG01 (sample SAMN06117577, study PRJNA244670) | biofilm metagenome | biome: Water; feature: Cathode Biofilm; material: Biofilm; isolation source: microbial consortium enriched at the cathode of a solar microbial fuel cell | place: USA: District of Columbia ...
CCATGATTGTGACCCGGTGCCCGGCCGTCAGCAGCGCCTCGACGATGAAGCGGCCGACAAGCCCGGTTCCGCCGGAGACGATGCTGTGCGGCATGCTCATGACGCAGGGTTCGCCAGCGTATCGATGTCGGGAATGTTCTCGCCCGAATGATAGGCGTGCCAGAGATCGATGAGCGGCTTGAGCTCGCCCGCCCTGGGATGATCGCGCTCCCACGGCTTTTCATACTGGTAGTGAACCACGGAAACGGACGTCCAGTCCCACAGCTCCGGCAGGTTGAACCAGACATATTGCAGCATGTTGAAGAACACCGGCAGGCCATGCCAGTCGGGAAAGAAATCCTGCAGGAAGGTCTGGTCGGTGCGCCGCCAGAAGGCGTCGGGCCGGTCGAGCCGCTCAAGCATCGCAGCGAAGGTCGCCTGCGAAGGCTGCGCGACAAACACGCCGGAGTTCAGCCGGTGAAAATCCGCCAATCCCTCATAGACATTGGGGGCGGCGGAGAATTCGGGATAGCCGAACAGCCGGTCGATGTTGCGCACGACAACGGCGTCGGCGTCGATGAACACCACCCGCTCATATTCGGTGAGCTGCCACAGGCGCAGCTTGGCGAAATTGTCGAGCGGTGTGTGGAAGGCCGGCTTGTTGCCCTTGGTGAAGGGCGCATTGGCGTGAAGCCGCGCCCGCTGATGCCGCTCATTGAAGGCATCGGAGGTCGGCAGAAGCTCCGCCGGCACCAGAAGCGCGCCAAGAGCCGCAAGCGGCTCCAGCGCCTCGGCCGGCGTGCCGCCGGTGTGCATCACCACAAGATCGGCATCGGTGCCCGTCAGCCGCAGGGAGCGCACCAGAGCCAGTGCGCCCATTGCATAATCGGCATTGGTGACGAGCGTCACATAGGCCTGTTTCGGCATTGGGAGCGCCGCTTAACCGACGCTCTTGAGGCGCTTGCCCTCGGGATCGCGCTCGATTGTAGGCGCGATGTCCTTGGTCCATGCAGAAACGGCAGGGATGCGCGAACGGTCGACGCGGTAGTCGAACTTCTTCGCCACATCCACCACTTCAGCCAGAAGCCCTTCCTCGAGCGTGATCGGATTGAGGCCCAGCGCCAGGAACTTGTCGTTCTTGACCACGAGTTCGTTTTCAGCGGCTTCCTTGCGCGGGTTGGGCAGATAGGCCACCTCGGCGCCGGTCATGCGGGCGATCATTTCGGCCAGATCGCGAACGCGGTGCGTCTCGGTCATCTGGTTGAAGATCTCGACGCGGTCGCCGCGCTTGGGCGGATTGGCGAGCGCAATCTCCACGCAGCGCACGGAATCCTGAATGTGGATGAAGGCGCGCGTCTGACCGCCCGTGCCGTGAACGGTCAGCGGGTAGCCGATGGCCGCCTGGATCAGGAAGCGGTTGAGCACCGTTCCATAGTCGCCGTCGTAATCGAAACGGTTGATCAGCTGCGGATGCTGCTTCGTCTCTTCCGTGTGCGTGCCCCAGACGATGCCCTGGTGCAGGTCGGTGATGCGCACGCCGTCATTCTTGGCGTAGAACTGGAACAGAAGCTGATCCAGCGACTTGGTCATGTGATAGATGGAGCCCGGATTGGTCGGGTAGAGGATATCGAGCGAAGCCGTATCGCCCGAAAGCGTCTCGACGCCAACCGGCAGATAGCCTTCGGGAATGGCTGCGCCGACCGAGGAATAGCCGTAAACGCCCATCGTGCCCAGATGCACCAGATGCGCGTCGAGGCCGATCTCCGTCATCGCGTTGAGCAGATTGTGCGTCGCGTTGACGTTGTTGTTGACCGTGTAATTCTTGTGCCGGTCACTCTTCATCGAATAGGGCGCGGCGCGCTGCTCGGCAAAGTGCACGATGGCGTCGGGGCGATGCTCATCGAGCCACGCCTTCAGCACATCGTAATCGCGCGCAAGATCGATCAGGTGGAAATGGATGCGCCGTCCGGTCTCCTGATGCCAGATGCGCGTGCGCTCCTGGATCGAATCCATCGGGGTCAGCGACTGGACACCGAGCTCGGTGTCGATCCAGCGCCGGGACAGATTGTCAACGATATGAACATCATGTCCGCGTGCCGACAGGTGAAGCGAGGTCGGCCAGCCGACGAATCCATCGCCGCCAAGAACTGCAATCTTCATGGAATTCTGCCTCCGGTAATCAAAGCATCGGGCTATGGGAACCATTCGATTCCCTTTCAGAGAGCCCCCTTAGCAAAGTTTTATGACAGTTTGTTCCGAAACAACAAACAAAAGAAAACCGGCCTCGCGTAGAGACCGGCTTTCCGTTCAGGTGAGAGTGGGCAGGATTACATTTGCGCGTCTACGGACGTCACCTCATTGGTCGTGTCATCGATGGTCAGCGTAACCGCCGCTCCGGACGCTATGCTGGCAAGATCGACGCCCTCACCAGCGGTGTAGACCGTGCCGTCGTCAAGCGCGATCGTCCGGGTCTCCGCATCCACGGATTGCACCGTGCCCTGCACTTCGGCGGCATAGGCCGAGAGCGTGAGAAAACCGGTGGCGGCCAGGGTTGCGAGGATCTTCTTCATCAACAGAACTCCCTTTGTTGCTCAACTGTCGGCCCAGTCCCCGGTGACAGTTCTTGGGGGAAGCGGGAACCAGGCCGACGGACAGAAAGATGGGGCGGAACACCGCCAATCTCAAATCAATCAGAGTGACCATCCAAAACACGGCCTGCGCCAAAGCTTTGCCGCAATCGCCACCACGGCGGGCACTCTCCGCGCAACAACGCGCAATCGCAGCTTTGGTTCAATCAAGCCGTGCTGCAAAGCAGACAAAATCCATGAAATGCGCGTTCACATCCGCGCGTGTTTTTTCCGCGTTCGGGCAAAGCCCGATAAACAACGGTTACCGAACGCACCCGACACGTGAATCGGGCCGGTGCCTGAGGGAAGCGCCGGCCCGCGAATGACCGCGATGAATGGGAGAGAGGGAGAAAGCGGTCATCCGGCGTCCGCTCGCACCTCCTTTCCTTTGTTGCACTTCAGAAATGAGGGTTACAGGCGACAGCGATGACGATAGCCGTCGTAACCAAGGAACGTATCACTGTAGGCGTCATAAGAGCGGTACCGCGCATGACAGCGCGCCACATGGCGGTCCCAGGCGGAAGGAACGCCGTAAACAGGTGCAGGGCCGTAATACCGGGCGCGGGAGTCCGCGATCAGACCACCGGCGATGAAGCCGCCAAGCCCGGCAATCGCAGCCGCCTCACCCGGAGACAGGCTGCCGGCGCGGCTCTCAGACGGCGCAAACGAAAGCGCGGAAGCGGTGAGCGCGAGAGCCAGCAGGCCACGGGTAACAGTGCGTTTCAGGGTCAGGGTCATTTCATCATCCTCCTTTTGCAACGAAGGGCCGGCCATCCCGGCCGTCCGATATGCGTCTGTCGCGGAGGTAAGCGAAAAGGTTCACGCGCCCGGGCAGTTTTTTTGCCTCCAGAGCTGTCGCATGGGCGCAACATAGATTCGCCATAATGGAAAGAGGAAATAAACGTGTTACCGTATAGCGTGGGGCGAAGGTGGACGGCGGCAGAGGAGGTAACGCACGCCGACCGCAGCTCAACGACAGAGGAGGGCCGGACGATGGCCAAGTCTGGAGTACCGCATATCAGCGCCGGCATCTATGACGCAGCAGAGATGGCTGAAATGGAAAGCGCCATCGAAGCTGTCTGCAGCGAACTTGGCATAAAGCGTAGCGACAACAAGACCCGCGAACGTGTGGCAGGACATGTCATGCGATCATGGGCCGATGGACGCCGCACACCGCTCAACCTGGTTCAGGCCGGACTGGACGGCGGAACGCGGCTGGAAGCTTAGAGCATCAGCCGAACAGAGACTGCCCGACGCGCCGTGGCGCGAAAGGGTTTTGCTGCGCCCAGCTCCTCCCCCGAAAACTCTCGGAGAACCAGCGGACGCTGTCCATGACTGCGTATCTCGCTTTGCCCGCCGTCAGGCCAGAATCACAAGCAGTGCGGCCAGCAACCATGGCAGCGCTGCAATCGAAACGCACTCCAGATTCAGAAACTCCGATGGCGTAACGGCGCAGTCCGGCCGCCAGCCATTGCGACCGCACATCAGGCTCTTCGCCATGCGCCAACAGGCAACCGATGCGAAGAAGGCGATCATCCCCTGCCCGGAACAAGAGAACTCCCGCCTTTCCCCCCGGCACCCCGGGCCTGCTGAGGAGCCCCTGCATCGCCTCCTATGGCATATCGACAACAGGGCCGGGCGAAAACGGAGTATTTCACACAGAAACACGCCGTGATCATTCCGCTCGCGCTCCGATCATTCTATCTTCGTGGGCGTGTTCGTCCCAAACAATGACCGGGGCCTTTCAGGAATGTTCTTCGCCCGCAAACGCTCCACCCCCGTGGTGGCAGCGCTCGCCATGACTGTCGCATTATCATCCGTGCCTCCGGAAGGAGCACGTGCGGCGGAACTGTCGTTCGACATGACGGCGATCCATGCGCGGCAGCGGGCGCGCGCGGCCGACAGCGAAGCGCGGCAGCTCTCCATCGTGCGTGAGCGGATGGCCAATACGCGCCAGCTCAGGGCGCGTGGCGGCAATGCCGAGGCAAGCCTCGTGCGGCTGCATGTGAAGCGCAGGCACGGTCATGATGCTGAAAGCCGGCTGCTCGACACCCGCCGGATCGTCGCGGCGGAGAAGCTGCGACGCACACCAAGGCTCGCCCGCTGGATGGGCGGCAAGGCCGTGCTGAGCGAGACGCGCGCCAATGACCGCCGCGCTTCGGCGTTTTCCACCAAGGGGCTGGCGTTTGGCGCAGATTACCGGGTGAGCCCTCGGCTCCTGATCGGGCATGCAACGGGTCTTGCCTATGACCGCTCGCCGCTTGCCACCGACATGACCTATTCAACACGCATCCTGAGCCAGACCCTCTATGGCACGCTGTTTACCGGCGACCGGACCTATCTGGATGTGGCGCTGGGCGCATCGCGCAGCAGCTTTTCGGGATGGTCTTCGCTTGGCGTCCGGGCTCCGGGCGGCGATGGCGACCGACTGTTCGCCATGCTGCGCGCCAGCCGCGCCTTCACACTGGATCGGCTAAAGCTGCGCAGCTATGGTGAAGCCACGTTTTCGCACATGCGCTTCAGCGGCGCGGCCAGCGGCCACCGCAATGAAGCGGCAAAGATGAAACTCGGCCTGACCGGCGAAACCCGGATTGAAACCCGGCGCGGACGGGTCACGCCGCGCGCAGGTCTGGAATGGAGCGCCGCCCGCAGCGAACGCACCGCGCCCGTCGCAACGCAGAAGGTGCGCCGCCTGGAAGACAGCGCAAAGATCACGGCCCGGGCGGGTTTCGACTGGGCGCTCAATCCGCGCGCGACACTGACCACGGATTACGGCCTGAGCGCCGACACGCGCGGCAGCGGCAGAAAGCAGACGCTGAAAACCCGCTTCACTCTCCGCTTCTGACGCCGCTCCAGCGCATTTTTGTCACAGCCCTGCCGACGCTTTCCGGCCCTGCCTCCTCCATTCAGAGCGCGTAACGCACCCGTAAAATTGCCTCCAGAGTACTTCCTCTACCGGGGGGCACCTCAATCATGGGGTGCAACCTCACGCTTACCCGGAAACGGAAAACCGGGCGAACATCCAATGGGAGGGGAATTTGAGCGGAATCAAGGATGCCATCAGGCGTCAGATCGACACGAGTGGAACACTGCTATTACGTGTATCCAAGACACTTTCGGACGACGGCTTTTTCGATGAGCCCGCCAATGGCGGCTCCATGGCCTGGACATTGACACATCTCTTTACGCTGCAGGACTGGGCGCGGAACCGCGTCTTTGGCGGTGTTGAACCAAGGGTCGACCGCGCGTCCCGCGAAGCCTTCAAGGGCGGGCGCGCCGTTTACGATGAAGACCGCGACCGGTTCGGCACAAGGCGAGAGATCGAGAACGCCTTCGCCAATGAGCAGTACCGCACGATTGCTGCACTAAACGCCTTCGATGTGGCCAAGTGGGACCAGCCAACCCCATCCGGTTGCCGTTTCCCGGCCTATGGAGCCCTGTGGGAACACCTCGCCGCGCACAATTACTGGCATCTGGGCGCACTCTCGGTGAGCCATCCCCACATCCTGCACCTCACACTGGTGGCGCCCCGCTTCTACAGCGTGGATCCGGAAGAAATGGCTGCTGAGGGAGTATGAAAATGCCCGGACAAGACACACATCACGCAGCAGCTGCCGAAGAACTGGCGCGCTTCTTCCAACTCCATGTCGCGCTCGACCGCCCGATCGAAATGTGGTCGGAGCGCATCGACAGGCACTGGCACGACATGTTGCCCGGCAGCGAGACCGCCGAGCCGGACACATCCTCTTCGAAAGCCCATGAAGCCTATGACCGGTTCTGCATCGAGGCATGCGGCCGGCGCATCATCCACGCCGAAGGCAAGGGCCACGGGCTGATTTCATGGACTGCTGAATATGAAGAGCGGTTTGGGAAACTGCCCGAGATCTGGTTCATGAACGAGGGCGGTGTGGTGGATCGCCCTGCCCGCGACCACTATCTGCAAACCGGCATGGTCATCGCCTCGTGGGATTGCAGCCCGCTTCAGCCCGATCCGATGGAACGCAGGCCAAAGGATGACGGCAAGGACAGCGGGAAGACAGCACCTCCCAAGCCGATACGCGACAGCGACAAGGACAAGAAAACCTCCTCGCGCGGCGGGTAGGCCCGGCAATGCGCAAAGTCCGGGCACGGATGCGACTTGCGGAGACGGGAGGAGCCGAGATTGACGGCTTTCTCACCGCCTCCGCCCGCTATTGCCCCTTCATCCAGCAGGCACGGGCTGCGGGCACGATCAGAACGTTCAAGCTGGCGCAGCGCGACGCCGCATGCGACCCCACATACGACCCCACATGCGCCGCCGGCACGGCGCATGTGGAGCTCTTTCGTGATGCTCTCCACGGTCTGACCCACGCTTTCCTTGCCGAACGCAGCAGGCTTGACCGCGTTCCGGGACGCCTGCTCTGCTACAATGTGGTTCTCGCCGACCTGCCGGAAAACACCGATCACGCATCCTTTCTCGGCGCGCTGCACTGGCCATTGAAGCGGGACTACACGAAAGCCGGCCTCATGTTCGGCAAGTTCTGGCCCGGCGAAGACAGTCATTCCCCAAAACACCGGCAGGTAATGCCAAATGCCCCTTTCCCGCTGATCTCGATACGCAGCGCGCAAAGGCGCGGTGACGGGCGGTTTTTCAGCCGTTCAGCCGATCTGCTTCAGGATTACATAAGCTGGCGGGCAAGCGCTGAGACAGACCAGCCCCTCTCCCGCCCTGCCTCACAGCCCCCGTGAACGCTTGCAGCCTTTCTGATCAGGCGTCAGAGTTCGCGCAACGTATCGACAGCGAAGGAAAGGCGGCATGGATCATTTTGCAGGAGGGTGCCTGTGTGGCGCCGTGCGCGTCGAAGCGAAGGGCCAGCCCGACAGGGTCGGGATCTGCCACTGCCTTGACTGCCGCAAGCACCATGGCGCGCTGTTCTATGCTGCAGCAGTCTTCCCGCAGGACAGGGTGACCATCACCGGCGAGACACGCGATTATGAGGGGCGGCATTTTTGCCCGCGCTGCGGTTCATCCGTTTTCGCCAAGACCGGCGACGAAACCGAAGTGCATCTCGGCACGCTGGACGAACCCAGCCAGTTGAGCCCCTCCTATGAGTTGTGGAGCATCAGGCGCGAAGCCTGGCTCCCTCCCTTTCCGGTTGAAGAACGACACGAGCGGAACCGGGAAGACGACCAGCCACACTGAACCGGCCCCGCATCCGGCGCCCGTCCCTCATCGGACAGGAAGACCAGCTTCCCTGCGCCTCTTGCGGATAAGATCGCGGTTTCCGTCCACCTGCACGATCAGGTCGCGCAGTCCCGAGCGGATCGCGGCGAGATCGGAGGCATGGGTCGTTTTCGAGGTCAGGGCATTGCCATGGGCGGCGTCCCAGTCCAGCGCCCACTTCATCGCCTCGATCCACTCATCAGGATCGGCGGCGATATATTCGTTCACCGGACGCCCGACGGATTCCGTCAGTGCGGAAAGCAGGATGTTTTCATCCTGCCCGGCATCGCCGAGCGCCGTTACAAGAAACCGGTAGCGCAACTGGCCGGCATACATCCACTTTGCCGCATCCAGTCCGCGCCCCTGCGCCATGAGGCGCGAAGAAAGAACGTAGAGTGCAGCCGGATGTGCCTCCGGCGCGACGTCAATCAGCTCCGGCGTGGACAGTGAATCAAAATCATCAATCGGCTGCGCCACCACCGCGCCCGACAGAAGAAGCGCGAAGGCGCAGGCAAGAATAGGTTTCATGATGCACTCGATTTCAGTCGCTTTAGGATGCCCGTCCGCATTGGATGGAGCCAGGCACCCTCGCCCTTCGACAGGCTCAGGATGAGGGTTGTTGAAATGTGGGGTGCCCGTCTTCGGGGCCTCCGCCAGCGTAGAAGTAACCCTCATCCTGAGCCTGTCGAAGGGCGAGGGTGCTTGGCACCGACCACAGATGAAACATCCGCCCCCATGCACTGCAGCGAAAACCCAGCTCCCTACCGTCCCGGCCGCCCAGTCTTGCCTGGCCGGCGCTTGCGGGCGCGGTCGTCGGCTGGATCTTCATAAGAGCCAAGGCCGATCTTGTGGCGTCGAACGGGCTTGGCGTCATCCTCCGGCTTCTGCGGAACCGGCTTGCGGACCGGCTTTTCCGTGCGCCCGACCGTCATCTCATCCAGATCGTTCTTGCGGAAGAGCCCCTTGCCAGCCGGCACGGCATGCGCGCCGGACGTGCCCATCTCATCAAGATCCGGCTTGTGGAAGAGAGAGGAAGCGGAGGCCGCTCCACCCTCACCCTGCGCCTGTTTCTGCGGTGCCTTCCTGCTGCGCGCCTTGTCGCGGCGGGACTTCTGGGTGTTCTCCACACCGGCGTCGCGGGCCAGCGGGTCGTCCATGATGGCGAGCTCAGTCTCCTTGAGGCGCTTGATCTCGTCGCGAAGGCGCGCGGCCTCCTCGAAGTCGAGATCGGCAGCCGCATCGCGCATCGCCTTCTCCAGATGCTCCAGATGGGCGGCAAGATTGTTGCCCACGAGGTTGTTGAGGTCCTCGCCCTTGCCGCGACCGCCGATATCGGCGCGGACATGGTCGCGCTCATAGACGGAGTCGAGAATGTCGGCGATGTTCTTCTTGACGGAAGCCGGCGTGATCCCGTGCTCCTCATTATAGGCGAGCTGCTTGTCGCGGCGGCGGTTGGTCTCCTCCATCGCGCGCTCCATGGAACCGGTGATGCGGTCGGCATAGAGCATGACCCGGCCATCAACATTACGCGCCGCACGGCCGATGGTCTGGATGAGCGATGTTTCGGAGCGGAGAAAGCCCTCCTTGTCGGCATCGAGGATGGCGACAAGACCGCATTCGGGAATGTCGAGGCCCTCGCGCAGAAGGTTGATGCCGACCAGAACGTCGAACGCGCCAAGACGCAGATCGCGAATGATCTCGATGCGCTCCAGCGTGTCGATGTCGGAGTGCATGTAGCGCACGCGCACGCCCTGCTCGTGAAGATATTCCGTGAGATCCTCCGCCATGCGCTTGGTCAGCACGGTCACCAGCGTGCGATAGCCCTTGGCTGCGGTCTCGCGGATTTCGCCCAGAACATCGTCCACCTGGGTCTTGGCGGGACGCACCTCGACGGGCGGGTCGATGAGGCCCGTGGGGCGAATGACCTGCTCGGCGAACACGCCGCCAGACTGCTCCATCTCCCAGTTTCCAGGCGTGGCCGAAACGGCGACGCTGGCGGGGCGCATCGCGTCCCATTCCTCGAAGCGCAGCGGACGGTTGTCCATGCAGGAGGGCAGACGAAAACCGTATTCGGCAAGCGTCGCCTTGCGGCGGAAGTCGCCGCGATACATGCCACCGATCTGCGGAATGGTAACGTGGCTCTCGTCGATGAAGACCAGCGCATTGTCGGGAATGTACTCGAACAGGGTCGGCGGCGGCTCGCCCGGCGCACGGCCGGTCAGATAGCGCGAATAGTTCTCGATGCCGGCACAGGAGCCAGTCGCCTCCAGCATTTCCAGATCAAAGCGGGTGCGCTGTTCGAGGCGCTGCGCCTCCAGCAGACGGCCGGCGCGCTCAAGCTCCGCCAGACGCTGTTTCAGCTCGGCATTGATGCCCTTCACGGCCTGATTCAGCGTGGGGCGCGGTGTGACATAGTGCGAATTGGCGTAGATCTTGACCGACTCCAGGTCGCCGGTCTTCTTGCCGGTAAGCGGATCGAACTCGGTGATGGTCTCGATTTCATCGCCAAAGAGGGAAATGCGCCAGGCGCGATCCTCAAGGTGGGCAGGAAAGATTTCGATCGTGTCGCCGCGCACCCGGAAGGAGCCGCGCACGAAATTGATGTCCTGACGCTTGTATTGCTGGGCAACCAGATCGGCCAGAAGCTGGCGCTGGTCCAGCCGGTCGCCAATCTGCATCTGGAAGGTCATGGCCGTGTAGGTTTCGACAGAGCCGATACCGTAGATACAGGACACGGAAGCGACGATGATCACGTCATCGCGCTCGAGCAGCGCGCGCGTGGCCGAGTGGCGCATGCGGTCGATCTGCTCGTTGATCGAGGATTCCTTCTCAATGAATGTGTCGGAACGCGGAACGTAGGCCTCCGGCTGATAGTAATCGTAGTAGGAAACGAAATACTCGACCGCATTGTCGGGGAAGAAGGACCTGAACTCGCCATAGAGCTGGGCGGCCAGCGTTTTGTTCGGCGCGAGGATGATGGCCGGACGCTGCGTCTCCTCGATCACCTTGGCCATGGTGAAGGTCTTGCCCGAGCCGGTAACACCGAGCAGCACCTGGGTGCGCTCGTTCTCGTTCGCGCCCGCGACCAGATCGGCAATGGCCGTCGGCTGGTCGCCGGAGGGCGTAAACTCCGTGACCATCTTGATCGGCACGCCGCCTTCCGACTTTGCGGGCCGGGAGGGGCGGTGCGGGGTCCAGTTGGACTGAAGGTTGGGATCGCCACCCTCGATCAGCCGCGAAAGAGCGGCGACCGTGGCGGTAACGCCCGAGGAAGAAAGTCCCTCGGCCTCCTCCAGCGTGACGTCGAGACCGGCGACGGGCATCATGCCGGCAGCCGCGCGCTCTCGCGCAGAGGCCGCGCCGCCCATGGAGGTGCCGCGCGCGGTCTTCGAGCCGCCGGCGGAACGCTCAGCCGTTTTCTTCGGTTTCTTCGCCTTGTCCCTGGCCTTCGCCGGCGCGGGCTTCTCTGCTTCCTGCGCAATCTCGCTTGCCCAGTCCGCGATGGAACCGGTCAGCGGCGTGCCCGAAAGCTCGGGCTGAGGGGCTTCGGCGAAGCCGCCATTCTTCTTTTCGGATGATTTGGCCATGCCCTGAATATGGAATCGCTGCCCCCAAATGGAAAGGGGTGACGCATGGGGAAAGCATCACCCCGCACAGCTCCTGACACAAGGGTGTCAGGAGCCCCCGCCTGTCCGGATATCAGGCCGGGTAGCGCAGATGCAGAACCGGCTCGCCCGTGGGTTCGTCGATGCGCTGCTCCACTTCCGCAAAGCCGTAGCGTTCATAGAAGCGCCTGCCGATGTCATTCTTCACGAAGACATCGAGTTCCAGCGCGCCCATGCGCGCAACCGCATCGTCCACCATCGCCCGGCCCAGCCCCCGACCGTGACAATCCGGGTCGAGAAAGAGGCCACCCACCTGGTTGCCCAGAAGCGAGATGAAGCCGACAAGCCGGTCATCCGCCCAAACGGTGCGGGTGTCAGCCATGGGCAGATAGACATTGCGGATGTTGTCGGCTTCGCGCGTCAGGAAATCATCATCCAGAAACGCGTGGGCGAGCCGGCTCGCCTTGAGCCAGATGTCGACAATGGCGTCGTCATCGACGCCGGGTTGATAGGTCTTGATCATTTTCGTTTATGTCCAGCTATGCAGCATCAAGCGCGTCGACAACGGCACGCGCACTGCAGAATAATTTGGTTTGAAAGCGAAACGGATGCGCGGGACGGAACTGCGCCATCCATCATCCATTTCCGGGGCGAGACCCGCCCCCGCTTCACCGGGACATAAAACCTCCAGACATTTTGGCGCGATCTAGCGCGATCATGTAGGAAAGGCAAGCTTGCAGAAGCCACGCGCGGACATGTGAGGGTGATATGCTGCGCGCCACAAGAACAGTCGAGCGCCACTTCTCATGCAACTGATCCTCGCGAAAAACACCGACAGGCCGCTGATCGACCGGATGCTGCGGGAATACCTTGAAGAACTCTCGCCCCATGGCGGCGTCGATGACGATTATCCCTATCTGGACCTCTACTGGCAGGAGACCGACAGGCGCTGGCCCTATCTCTTCCGCGACGGCAAGACCGTTACCGGTTTCGCGTTCGTGCGGGCGCTGGAGGAAGATGGCGTCACCTTCTCCATGGCGGAGTTCGCGGTTCTGTCGAACGCACGCCGCAGAGGACTTGGCCGGTCGATGGCCGTGAGCACCATGCACCGGCACCCCGGCACGTGGGAGGTCAGCATCATGGCCGGCAATCAGGCAGCACAGATCTTCTGGCCAAAAGCGATCATTGCCGCCGGTGCGGAGAACATCGAGAAAAGCAGCGACACGGACGAAACGATCTATCGGTTTTCGATTGCGCTGGCTGTCAGCTAGAGCGCCGTGCGTCCATTCGGACGCACAAAGGACGCTCTAACCTGTTGAACCTGCGCATGGTGCTTTCCGAAAACCTGTTCCGATTTTCAGGCCGATGCGCTGAAATCTTTCGGCTTCATGAAATGGAGCAGTCGCGCACCGCCAAAGGCCAGAGCGTCCCACCGTCCATCAAAGGCGAACCGGGCAAGCGCAGCGGTGGGGAATTTCTCGCGCATGCGCTCCAGCGCGTCTTCCCCGGAACCGTTTCCGGCCAAAAGACTGGCGAAATCCTCCATGCCCGGATTGTGCCCGACGACGAGCACGCGCCCCGCCTCTTCCGGCACTTTGTGGAGAGCGGCCAGCAATTGCCCGGGCGTTGCCATGTAAAGCCCGCTTCCATCGCCAATCGCCGTAGCAGGCCCCTTCAGCGCCGACGAGACCAGCCGCCATGTCTGCTGCGCCCTGCGCGCCGGCGACACCAGCACCAGATCCGGCAACCAGCCACGCTGCGCGAGTTCTCGCCCCATGCGTGGCGCGGCGCGTCGTCCACGCGGCGCAAGCGGACGCTCGGCATCGCTCAGGCCGGGCTCATCCCAGCTCGATTTCGCATGCCGTAAAAGCAGAAGCTCTTTCATTCGCCCTCCAAGAAACGCGTTGAATCAGCCTTCAAGCGCGCCAGAACGCTAGGCACAGAGGCTCAGCCAGCGTCAAGGCTGCATTTTATCCGGGTATATTGACAGAAATATTATACCCGGGTAAAAGCCATTCGACATTCAACGGAGCCCCACCCCGATGTCCAGTTTCACAGGTTTTCATGGCGAGAAGTTTCTCGCCAGCGGCACCGCAACCGAGGTTGCCCTGGCAGCCAAAGCATTGCTCAGCGACTATCCCGGCGCGGATGTGCTTATCTTCAATGATGCGACTGGCCGGCAGACCGACTTCAACCTGACGGGCAGCGAGGCCGAGGTTCTGGAGCGGCTCGCCCCGAAACCGCAGGAGGCGGCGCCCGAGAAGCGCGCGCCGGGGCGCCCGAGGCTCGGCGTGGTGGCCCGTGAGATCACCTTGCTGCCGCGCCAGTGGGAATGGCTCAGTGAACAGCCCGGCGGCGCGTCGGCAACCCTGCGCAAACTGGTGGACGCGGCCCGCACAGCCGATATGCCGCGCGAGCAGGTCCGCAGGGCGAAGACCGCGGCCGACAGGTTCATGATGGCGATGCTCGGCGACAAACCCGGCTACGAGGAAGCGGCGCGCGCGCTCTATGCAGGCGATGCAAAAACCTTCAAGAGCCGGATCAGCAACTGGCCGAAAGATCTCAGAACACATCTGGAGCGCCTGGCGGCGCCAGCCTTTGACACGAACTGAAACTCAGTTCAGTCGTTCAACAGGCAGGCCAGCCGCTTTCCAGTCCGGGAAACCATCGGAAAGACGGCTGGCCGCCAGACCTTCACGCTGGAGCAGAAGGGCGGCGTCCAGCGACAGCATGCAATAGGGGCCGCGACAATAGGCGATGACCTCGCGGTCTCGCGGCAATTCGGCAAGGCGCTTCTCCAGCGCATCGAGCGGCACATTCACCGCACCGGGCAGATGCCCCTGCGCAAACTCCTCCTCCGGGCGGACATCGAGCAAAAGAACCGTCTCGTCGCGCAGGCGCGAGAGAAGCTCGTCACGCGAGACGGTTTCCACCGCCCCCATGCCGTTTTCGCCCCCGGTGACCAGCGCCATAACCTCGGCATGAGTATGCGCCACCTGCGCACGCAGGGCTGCCAGAAGCGGCACCACCGGCCCCTCCCCCAGACGATAAAGCACATTCTTGCCCTCGCGCCGGGCCAGAACGAGGCCGGCACGCCGAAGATGCTGCAGATGTTGCGAGGCATTGGCCATGGAAAGCCCTGTCAGCGCGGCGAGCCGCTCCACCGGGCGCTCACCCTGAGCAACATGCTCCAAGAGCGCAATGCGGTGCGGGCTTGCAAGCGCGCGGGCAAGCTCCGCCGCCTGGGCATAAAGCTGCTGCCCGGTTCGATCCGCCATTGACAAGTCCTCCTTCATTACGCAATCAATCAATAAAACAATTGAATGTTTATGTGAAGTGCTTTCACCAAGTGAAATGTGCTGCTGCGCGCGCCTTCCCAAACGCGGGACACGGCCATGTGCGGCAAAAAAAAGCAACGCCCGGTCAGGGCAACGAGAAAACGGAACAAGCATGACGGCCGAAGCAATCGAGTTCAGCATACGCGCATTTCTGATCGGCGTGGGCGCTACCGCCTTCATGGATCTATGGGCGCTGTTTCAGAAACGGGCCTTCGGCATTCCCGCCCTCAACTACGCAATGGTGGGACGCTGGATCGGACATCTCGGCTCGGGAACCCTTTGCCATCAGGCTATCGGCGCTGCCCGGCCCATCCCCGGCGAGCGCGCCATCGGCTGGGCCGCACACTATGCCATCGGCGTGCTCTTCGCCGGTATTCTGATCGCAATGGCAGGGCTGGGCTGGGCGCGCCAGCCAAGCTTTCTGCCCGCACTCGCCATGGGCATCATAACCGTGCTTGCGCCCTTTCTCATCCTGCAGCCCGGCATGGGCGCGGGCATCGCCGCAGCGAAGACACCAGCGCCCAACACGGCAAGACTGCGCAGCCTCATCGCCCACACCTCCTTCGGTGTCGGGCTTTATCTGGCCGCACTTGGCACGAACTGGCTCACCGGAGGATGAGCCGGATCAGGCCCCGCCTCTGACATCATCCCGGTTCGGGAAATACTGATAGAGCCATGTCTCGGTCAGCGCGCGGTCATCCCCGCCCTTCATATACATGCGCATATCGACGGGGTCCGTACCCTCAATCCGCGCATCGAAGAAAGCGCGGTAGAGGCCCGGCTGACCGACAACGGGATGGGCGTCCGCCAGCGTCACCTCGCCGCGTGAGAGATCGACCACCGGCCCGGCATCGCCGCGCTCCAGCGCGCCCACCTCTCCACCGCGATAGTCAACCACGAAGCGGGTCGTGTTTTCCGGACGCGGCTGGCCGGGAATGCCGCCAGTGCCGGTATAGGTCGCCATGACGCGCCCGAGCTCTGCCGGGAAAGGCTCGTCCGCCGTCCAGTAAAGACGATAATCGAACTGGAGCGGCTTGCCCGGCTCGACCGGAGCATCCGGCACCCAGTACATGACAATGTTGTCGTGGATCTCGTCATCGGTGGGAATTTCGACAAGCTGCACCTGACCGGAAGCCCACTCATTGACCGGCTCGATCCAGGCGGAGGGACGTCGCTCGTAGAAGACGCCGTCATCCTGATAGTGGTCGAAATCACGGTCGCGCTGCAGCAGGCCGAAACCGCGCGGGCGCTCATCCATGAAGGCATTGGTGACGGTTTCGGGCGGATTGTTGAGCGGCCGCCAGAGGCGCTCGCCATTACCCATCCAGATGGCAAGCCCGTCGGAATCGTGGATTTCCGGCCGCCAGTCGACAGCCTGTTTTCGGTTCGTTTCGGAATACCAGTACATGGAGGTGAGCGGCGCAACGCCCAGCCGCTCGACGGTTTTGCGCGGATAGAGCCAGGACGAGACATCCATCACCGGGCCGTCGCCCCGCGCACAGTCAAAACGATATGCGCCGGTGATACCGGGACTGTCGAGCAGCGCATAGACCAGAACGCGGTCCGGCTCTCCCTCCATGCGCTCAAGCCAGATGCGGCTGAACCGGGGAAATTCCTCCGGCTTCGGCAGGGCCGTGTCGATGGCAAGACCACGCGCGGAGAGGCCATACTGGTTCAGCTCGCCTGAAGACCGGAAATAGGATGCGCCGAGGAATGCCAGCCAGTCGGTCTTCTGCGACGGCTCATGCAGGCGGAAGCCGGAGAAACCGATATTGTCGGGCAGTCCGCGGGCGGGATGATCTTCGGGCAGGTCGAAATAATCCGGCCGGTAAAGCACTTCCCGCGCCTCGCCATTCTCCACGACATGCATGAGAACCGGTTCCTGAAAGTAGCGCCCGAGATGGAAGAACTGCACCGGCGCGCCGCCTTTCCCATCCGCCCAGAGCGCATGATCCTTGCGAAAGCGGATCTTCTGAAAGGCGTCGTAATCGATCTGCTCAAGGATCTCGCCATGGGGCGAGCGGCCATCCTGCCACGGGGCCGCGGCCAGCGCCTCGGCCTCTTCTTTCAGTCCATCGAAGCTGAAGGTCTTTGCGGGACCGAAGGTCAGCCCCGGCGCTTCGGCTGCGGCAAACGCGCTGCCCGACAGTCCTGCGACCACAGAAGACGACAGCGCGAACGAAAGAAAATCCCGTCGGTTAAGATCGGTCATGGATGTACAGTCCCTTGCTCATTCATGAAATGCTGGAGTGAAATTGCGTGAACCGCCGGACGGCGGATCACTTGGCGGGTGCGGCCCGGGCTTTCACGTCATCAGACGAGGCCCGGTCACGCAGAAAAGGAACCCTGCTGAAATAGGTTGCGCGCTCGCGATAAAGCGCCGGCACGGCAAGCGAGGCGATGGCCGAGAGCGCAATCGCCGTCTTGGTCCACTCCGAGAACGGACCATAGTGATGCTCGAACCCTTTCAGGAGGTAGATCACGATCACGTGCCAGGCATAGACCTGCAGTGAATGGCGACCGATCAGCCGCAGGAAGGAAAGGCTGAATATCCAGCGCAGGCCATTGCCCAGCGCCCGCACGATCCGGTTGTCCGCGAGTGACCCCGCCATGACCATCCAGGCCACGAGGTAACCGGTGGCCATGAAGTTCACCAGATAGACGAAGCTGAACTCGGTTCGATTGTCGAGGCTCCTGAAGCGCTCCATCATCGGCTCGGGCAGAACCTTGAAAGTGAAACCGAAGCGGAAACCCATGAAGACCAGCACCAGAGCGAAGGCCAGCCAGACGAGCGCCGTGCGCTTCGGGTTCATCACCTTTTCCCAGTCGATCCTGCCGGTGGCGGTGAGCGCACCGAGAACGAGGCCCGACATGAAGACCGCCTGCCAGGCAAGCACATTAAAGGCCGTGCGAAACATCTCGCCCTCATGCACCCGCTCAAGCAGCGCGCGAATGCCGCCTGCAACGGGGAAGTGAAGGCCCAGCTGAACGGCCGCCCAGAGAAACGCGGACAGTGCCGCAACCCACATCCAGCGCCCGGTGACGCAAAGCCAGATCAGCGGCGGCGACACCAGCATGTAGACGATGTATTGCGGCAGGATATCCATATAGGTGGGCTGGTAGAGCAGAAGCAGCGAGGCCAGCGCATAGAACGGATTGTGTTCGGCGAGATCCCAGAGCCACGGCTCCCAATAGGTGGAAGAGGCGCTGAGCACGAAGCCGAGCAGAAAGACGATCGCGAGGCAGGCCACCGCATAGCGATAGATCTCGAAAGCGCGCTTTCTCACCTTCGCCGCACCCGCAGCATAACCATCGCGGAGCATGCGGCGCGCATAGACCATGCCGACAAGCAGGCCGGACAGGAACACGAAGCCCTGCGCATCCTGCACATATCCCAGTTCGCCGTGATTGAATTTGACCAGCAGATATCCGCCGGCAAAGGTCAGGTGGTTCAACACCATGAAGACGAGGAAATATCCTCGCATGCCGTCCAGTATTTCCAGGCGTCGCATATTCTCTTCCGCAGACTTGGAACCACCCCCGTGGACAAGCGCGGGTACCATGTGCGGGTTCCATCAACGCCATCACGATCTGTTCGCAACGGTGTCAGGCGCGTGAGGTGGAGCACCGTCCGCTTACGGAAAACAGGGCCCTGACCCTAGACCTCCAACCGCTTGTACATCACCGTCGTTGGGTCGAGACGATCATCAAAGGGATCGCGACAAAAATCCGGAATGACGCCCGAAACCGCGTAACCAAGCGCTGCGTAAAGCGGCTCGGCGCTGTCGCCCGTGCGGGTGTCGAGCGTGATGAGGCTGCGGCCACGCATGCGGGCTTCGGCCTCGAGCGCGAGCATCAAGGAGCGGGCGAGCCCGCGACGACGGAACCCCGGACCGACCAGAAGCTTGGAGACTTCTGCCCGATGCGGCTGATTGGGCGGCATGTCCACCACAAGCTGAACCGTTCTCGCGAGCACCGCCCCCTGTCGCGCCACGAACAGCACGCGATCACCGGATCTGACCGCAGGCAGGATCTTTTCACGCCAGAAGCCCTCCGCCTCGTGCACAGCAAAGGGCAGGACAAATCCAACGCTCGCCCCGCCATGCACACATGCATGAAGAAGGGACGCCAGCTCGGGCAGCATGCCTTCAGCCTGTGACGCGTCGAGACGGTCTATCGAAAGGGCGGCAGCATCCTGCATGGTCACACCGTAAAGAGAAGATAGCGCGCGCCGTCCTCTTTCCCGGCCTCGAAACGGCTGGGGCCGCGCAGCTGATAGCGAAGGCAATCGCCCGGATGAACCATATGAACAGCACCATCGACCGTGATGCGGAGCGCACCTTCAAGCATGACGAGATGATGCTCCAGGCCCGGGCGCGGCGGACCATCATATGAGACGGAAGCGCCCGGACGCAGGCACCCCTCCATCACCTCTCCGGCAAGCGCACGGGCCGGTGGCGAGACGACGCGGCGAACGAACCCGGACTGCGCATCTTCCCAAAGCGCCTGCGCCGCGCGTGGCGCCAGCGGCGGGAAATCGTCTTCCACGAGATGCATCAGGCGCGAGAGCGTCATGCCATAGGCGGCGCAGAGCCTGCCCAGCACATTGGCCGTGGCGCTTACCTCCGCATTCTCAAGCCGCGAAAGCGTGGCGCGACTGACGCCACTGCGACCGGCAAGATCGTCAAGCGACCAGCCACGCTCCTGACGCAGCGCCCGCAGGCGCCCGGCAATGCGCTGATCAATCGCGGGGTCGGGTATCGAGATAGAATCCATATTTGAGAAATTATCCCGGATATGAAATCCGTCAAGCGTCGGGCGAGCTGCCCATCCATCCGAAGCCGAACGGGGAAGCGAGAAAGATGGCTCGACAAATCAGCGCGAAGCAAATTATCTATAATCATGAGTGATCGCAAAGAGACCAAAGCCGCACAGATCGCGCGCACGCTTGCCGACCGCATCGTCTCCGGCGCGCTGGAGCCGGGTGCACGCCTGCGGCAGGACCACATAGCCGAAGAATTTGGCGCAAGCCATGTGCCCGTGCGCGAGGCCTTTCGGCTGCTCGAAGCGCAGGGGCTCGCCAAGAGCGAACCGCGCCGCGGCGTGAGGGTGGCGGCGTTCGATCTGAACCAGGTGCGCGAAGTGGCCGAGATGCGCGCCGCGCTCGAAGTTCTCGCCCTGCGCAACGCAGCACAGCACCTGACACCGGCAATCCTCAAAGCTGCGGAAGAGGCAATCCTTGAAGGCGATCAGGCGCGCGACGTGATCGCGTGGGAGACCGCAAACAGGCGGTTTCACAGGCTTCTGCTCACGCCGTGCAGCATGCCCCGCCTGCTGGCGGCGATCGACGATCTGCATGCGGCAAGCGCGCGCTTTCTTTTTTCGGCCTGGCGCTCGAACTGGGAAACCCGCACGGACCGCGACCATCGCGCGATCCTTGAGCACCTGCGGCGCGGCGAAGTGGATGCGGCCTCGGCCGTGCTCGCGCGGCATGTGCAATGGATCGGACGCAGGCCAGTTGAAACCGCATCCGGCAAGCGACGCGAAGCCTTCGTGATCGAAGGCTAATTAAGGCTCATTCCGGCCCGACGGCCACCACCAAAATCGCGTCCAACCTGTTCCCCGAGCGTCACACTGCCCTGCCGTGGCGCAATTGCGTCTGGGCGCAGCGCAGAAGACGCAATGCGTGAGATTTTGCACACCCCCTTGCCAAGCCGACGCGAATATGGACTCAATAATAGATGAAGACTCATAATTATCTATAATTTGAGAGAGACCATGCCTCACAGCTTAGCTTCACAGCAGACCACCGGCCTCATCGGCCACGCCGGCGCACTCCGGCTCAACGAGAAGTCGCTCGCCTTCAAGGCCGGCGCAGTCGTGCTTGGCACGCTCTTCCTGGCAGTGGCGTCACGCATCGAAGTTCCAATGGCGCCCGTCCCCGTGACCATGCAGACATTCGCCGTCGCCATGATCGGCGCACTTTACGGCGCAAGGCTCGGCACCCTGACGGTGCTCGCATGGCTCGGCGAAGCCATGATCGGCATGCCGGTTCTGGCCGGCGGCGCAGGCGGCCTTGCGCATTTCGCAGGCCCGACGGGCGGCTATCTCGCCTCATTCCCGCTCATGGCGTTGCTTGTCGGCGCACTCACGGAACGCGGCTGGAATGCGCAACGCCCGCTCCTTGCCTTCACCTCCATGCTGGCCGCGAACGCCCTCTGCCTCGCCATGGGCGGTCTGTGGCTTGCCGGTATGATCGGCCTCGAAAAGGCAATCATGCTTGGCGTCACCCCCTTTATTGTCGGCGCAATCCTGAAATCGGCACTGGGCGCTGCGTCGCTGGTGGCGCTCTCGCGCACCGCAAAACGGGGCGATGCGTAATGACGGTGCGGCTGCGTGCACACCATCTCCTGTGCATGCTGACCTATGTCGGGCGGGGCTACAGCCCCGCCTTCACCGCCAATTACGACCGGATCATCGAACGCCTCAACGCAGGCGAGCAGATCCTGATCGTCGACGGTCCGGACGAGGTCTGCCAGCCCCTCATCGCGGAAGAGGCAACGCCGCATTGCCTGAATGGCAGCGTCCGCGAACGCGACCGGCGCGCCGCAGGGGCGCTGACACGCTGGCTTGGACAACCAGTCGAAATCGGCCATTTGCTGATGCCCGACCGAAAGCTTCTCGCCCGGATGCGGACCAGCTTCGCCAGAGGCGCGACACGCCAGGCATGCCTTGGCTGCGAATGGACTTCGCTCTGCTCATCGGTTGCCGGCAACGGTTATGCCGAAAGCCTGCTGACACTCACTGCCAGCGACTGAAACAACATCAGCCACGACCGGCAGGGCATCCTTTTGTCGGAAAACCGCCCTCTCCTTCGTCCTTGCCCCCCCCCCAAGGACGAAGGAGAGGACGTGACCATGAACATCACACAACACCTCTGGTTCGAGAAAGACATGGAGGCCGCAATCGGCCTCTACACGTCGCTGATACCCAATTCCCGGATCGACAACGTCACCACGCTGCCGGCAGAGACGCCGGCCGGACCTCCAGGCAGCGTGAAAATCGCAGAACTCACACTTGCAGGCCAGCGCTATCGGGCGCTGGAAGCCGGGCCGCTCGACACCTTCAACCACAGTTTCTCCATCGTTGCCGAATGCGAAACGCAAGCCGAGATCGACAGGCTCTGGGAGGCACTGAGCGCAGGCGGCGCGACAGAGCAATGCGGCTGGCTGAGGGATCGCTGGGGACTGAGCTGGCAGATCGTTCCCGCAATGCTCAACGCCCTCATCAGCGATCCCGACCGCCCCAAAGCGAGACAGGTGACGAAGGCAATGCTGGAAATGGTGAAGCTCGACATCGCGCTGCTGGAGGCCGCAGCCCGCGATTGAAGCCGGCTCAGCATGCGTAAATCATAGACAATTAGCTAGTACACGCAGTCTTGTAGCCATTTCCCTTTCGTGTCATAGATTCCCCGCGCTCGGGTGATTGCAGACCCGGAGACTGGAAGCTTTATGATTTGGACGGCCCCTTTCCCCGATTTTCTTCAAACTCTCGAACCACCGCTAATCTGTGCACGTTGCGCAGGCGCGAACTCTCAAAGGGAAAAGGAGTTTCCCAATGGCCCAGACAGGCACCGTTAAATTCTTCAATGCGAGCAAAGGCTTCGGCTTCATCACCCCGGACGATGGCGCGAAAGACGTTTTCGTACACATCTCCGCAGTTGAGCGCTCCGGCATGACCACGCTCACCGACGGCCAGAAGGTTTCCTTCGAGGTCGAGCCTGATCGCATGGGCAAAGGCCCGAAGGCAGTCAACCTTTCGGCTGCCTAATACCGGGTTATCTCGGTTGTAGAGTTTGAGCGCGGCGTGCAAACGCCGCGCTTTTCTTTGCTCGCTGGAATTGCAGACGCAGACACCTTCGCAATTCGTATTATTCATAAAACTTTCTCTTGATACCCTTGAAAAAATCGGGGAAGCTCCCTGCCATTCGGGCATTTGCGGGCCCGGAGACTGGAATGGCATGCCCCAATAGCGGGTCCATTTAGGCCCGTCTGGGAAGTCGCACCGATAGTAAGAGGACAATATGCTTGTGCGGGCGAAGAGCCCACAATCACGGGTCCCCACTGCGAGGCGCGAAGCTGACTGTTTCTTCTCCCCCAGTAAACGACCGATGACGCCATGGGCCTAAAACCCTTCAAGAGGTTGGCCCGCCGAAACCAGCATAAAGGGAGAAAGGACTCCTTCCTATGTCGCAGAGTGGTACAGTAAAGTTCTTCAACCAAGCCAAGGGATACGGGTTCATTACCCCGGATGATGGCGAGAAGGACGTTTTCGTTCATATTTCAGCAGTTCAGGCTTCCGGTCTGGCGGGACTGGAAGACGGGCAGAAGGTCACGTTCGAGACCGAGCCCGACAAGCGTGGCAAAGGTCCCAAGGCCGTCAACCTGATGGTTGCCTCCTGACCAGGGCCTGCGGCGCCTGAGGCGCCGTATTGCCTGCCCTCCGTGGCAGGCCCACCTGCACCCGGACAGGGTGAAGACGCACGGCCGCCAGATGGTCGCGCGATATGTCTATTCGGCCTGAATTAAGCTTCTTCTCCAAAACACCGACCCCGCGCGCAACCGGATTGCTCATCACTGCGATGAACACTCCCTTCTGCCTGTACAATTTTGCGCGCCCTCCAGGCAAAGGCAGACAGCCAGACCGCCCCCGTAAAGCCATCCTCGCGGCAACACGGAATATGTGGCCCCTTCATAACGGTTGAACACAAGATGGCAGCCTTATTCAGGCAGCATTCAGGTGCCAGTGAATAAACCCTCTGTGACAGCTGCCCCCCCCTCCCCCTGAACACGGCAGCGACACTTGAAGAGGTAAGGTCATGAAACGCATCCTGAAGACGGGCATTCTTTCGCTTGCCGTGGCTGCAACAACGCTTGGGGCGATCTCGACGGCCGACGCCGGCCACCGCAATCGCCACCGGCACAACAACAACAATGACGCCATCGCTGCTGGCGTGCTCGGCCTGGCTGCGGGCGCCATTGTCGGCGGTCTGCTCTCGGAATCGAGCCGCGGAAATGAGCGCGTCTATATCGATCCGCCGCGTCGTCCGCGCTACCCGGATTACCAGCCGGTCTACCGTGATTACTATCCGAGCGCACCCGCCTACCGCGAACGCCCGGCCTATCGTGAACGTCCCGTTCAGTATCGTGCGAGCATGGAGCCTTGGTCGCGTGAATGGTTCCGCTATTGCTCAAACCGCTACCGCAGCTTCGATGGCCGGACCGGCACCTTCATGGGATATGATGGAAACCGGCATTTCTGCCAGCCGCGCTAGACACCCGGAGTTTCCCTGCTCCAGAAAAAGAGGCCGGGCTTTGCCCGGCCTTTCTTCATGAAAAAGCTGATCAGGGCGTCAAGACACAGCCCGGATAACACGCATGAGTAAAACGAGATCAGAACACGAGAGACTGACGCGGGACAGATTACGCGTCGCCATTCCGGAAATCGCCAACACGGACAAATGCGATTTTCGGCACAAATGCGACCCTCGGAACAAATGCGATCCTCAGGACAAATTCTGCATTCTCAGGATGCAGAATTTACCTATAGATGATTCTTAATCACAAATTCAACCCTAAGGCGCATTTGCGCATAGCACCCTGAAAGCAGCCAAAGCGCCAGCCACCCTGTCCGCAACAAAGTCCGCACCGGGTTCTGGCAGCACCCCGATGACCCGCCTGATCTGCAGATCACCGATGAGAAGCCCGAGAAACCACTCGGCCGCCGTCGCAGCGGAAGGGGCCCGGATCGCACCGCTTTCCATAGATTGGCGAAGCAGCGCCTCGATCAGCGGCGCAACCGCATTGCGCCCTCCCTCTGCCAGCGCCGCTCCAAGCTCGCCGGTTTCATCGGCAGCGGCCGCGCGGTTGAGCAAAACCGCCTTCTCTCCAAGAAGCATGGTGAGGAGAACCGGCGCGACTTTCTCAAGACTGGCCAGAGGATCAGCCCCGCTGTCGATGGCATCGCGGAGCGCGGCGCGGATATCACGCGCATTGGTCTCGACCATCGATTTGAAGAGCCCGCGCTTGTCGCCATACCAGCGATAGAGCGTTTCATTCGAGGCCCGCGCCACTCTGGCGACACTGAGCATCGATGTTGCGCCATACCCCTTCTCGCCAAGCAGCGCGTAGGCAGCCTCTTCTATCTGGAGCTGTCTCTGCGCCCGCGTTTCGTCCCGCATCCGAATCTCCGGTCTCGTTGACTCAAATCGTACATCAATGTACGGAATTAAAAAACCGTACATATGTGTACGAAAACAGAGGAGATGATGATGCGCGCATTGACCACTGCCGTTTCGGTAACCGCGATCCTGTTTGCGGGGGCGATTTTCGGCTTCTTCTATGCCTGGGTCTGCTCGACCATGTGGGGGCTCGATCAGGCAGATCCCCGCGTGGCAATCCAGGCCATGCAGGCGATGAACGCTTCCGTGCGCAACGCGGTTTTCTTCCCGGCATTCTTTCTGACGCCGGTGGTGATGGGGCTTGCCGCGTTCCTGATTCTGCGCAGCGGGCAGAAGACGTCCGCAGCCTTTTTCGGCGTCGGAGCGCTTGTCTATCTCGCACTGGGGCTGCTTCTGACAGCGGCAATCAACGTGCCGATGAACGAAGCGCTGGCTCTCGTCGTCGTGCCCAAGGAGCTGGATGCGGCGCAGGAAATCTGGACCGACTATTCTTCGCGATGGCAGTTCTGGAACCAGACGAGAACGATTGCATCAGGCATCGCCCTCGCCCTGGCGGGATATGGCCTCGCACGACTGAACCCGAACCGGGCCTGACGTACGAAGCAACCCGCAAGTCAGCCAGATAACCGGCCCTCGCGGGAATGCGCGAGCAGTAAGGAGAGATGGCATGAGCAGCGTTTCCATGAAACGCTGCCTGGAACTAGACGAGGAAGGGATTGCTGCGGCGCTCGTCCCCAAACCGTCCGCCGGGACCATGCCCGCACAGAAAGCCGATATCATCGCCCAGCGGCAGGAGCTTGTCCTTGATCGACCGGATCAGAGCGTCGTGATCGCCGCCCGGAAGGTCGGTGCGGCCGATGGAGCCATTGAAGAGCACATCGCCGACATGGGCAAAACGCGCATCGCGATTGAAGAACACCACATGGCCCGGCGCATGCCCCGGGCAGTGAAACACTTCGAAGACATGATCGCCGAAGGAAACCGTCTCGCCTTCGGTCAGGTAGCGATCCGGTGTGACGTTGCGCACACTTTGATCCAGCCCGAACATGCGCGCCTGATTTTCCAGATTGGAGAGAAGGTCGCGGTCATCCTCATGCGGCCCGATCAGCGGCACGCCAAGCGCCTCTTTCAGGTCCATCGCGCCGCCCGCATGATCGATATGACCATGGGTAAGCCAGATGGCCTCGACGGCAATGCCGTTTTCCTCAATCGCGGCACGGATGCGATCCACCTCGCCACCGGGATCGACAACGACACCAACCTTCGTCTCTTCATCGAAGAGGATCGTGCAGTTTTGCTGAAATGGCGTCACGGGAATGACACCGGCGCGAAGATTTCCCATGAAGCCCTCCAGGTTACAGATGCCGCAATGCGGCAAAAATGCAAAACGGGCAACCGCAAGGCTGCCCGCTTCGAGAATTCGACAGAACTCAGCTCTTGTTCATGGCGCCCATAACGACACCGACAAGGCCCGTCAACACACCGCCACCGACAGCGCCGCCAACGGCATCGCCGAGCAGACCGCTCAGCGCGCCGGCGTCACCGCCCATGCCCGACAGCAGAGCACCGCCGCCAACACCGCCAATGATGCCGCTCAAAATCTTGGCGCCATGGCCCATCGCGGCTTTCTTCACAACTGTTCCGATGGCTTCGCCACCGAGCACACCCGTTACCGCCTGAATGATAATCGGAAGTAGAGCTTCCATATTCGGTCCCTCATGTAGAGCCGACCGTTCGTGGCCGGCGCGCCCATGAAAACGCGAATCCGGCCCATGTCAAATAAAGGGTGTATAGAATCAGAGGATAAACCTCTGATTGCATCCCTTTTACTCCGCAGCGACGCGCAGGCTCGGACGAACCTCGCTGGCGTAGTCGTTCATCAGAAGACGCGTGATTTCACCGACTTCGAAACGGTACGGCCCGATCTCTGCAACCGGCGTAACTTCGGCGGCCGTGCCACATAAGAAGCACTGCTCGAAGCCTTCCAGCTCTTCGGGCATGATCGCACGCTCGACAACCTCGATGCCGCGACGGCGCGCGAGCTCGATCACCGTGCGCCGGGTGATGCCATCCAGGAAACAGTCCGGGGTCGGCGTGTGGAGAACGCCGTCCTTGACGAAGAAGATGTTCGCACCGGTCGCCTCGGCAACCTGACCGCGCCAGTCGAGCATCATCGCGTCGGCATAACCCTTGGCCTCTGCGGCGTGCTTGGACAGGGTGCAGATCATGTAGAGACCGGCAGCCTTGGACCGGGACGGCGCAGTGCGCGGGTCCGGACGGCAATATTCTGCGATATCGAGACGGATGCCCTTCAGGCGCTGCTCCGGATCGAAATAGCTCGGCCACTGCCAGATGGCGATGGCGAGGTTGATGCGGTTCTGCTGGGCCGAAACGCCCATCAGCTCACTGCCGCGCCAGGCAATCGGGCGCACATAGGCATCGGAGAAGCCCTGACGCGCCAGAAGCTCGCGGCACGCATCGTCGATTTCTTCCACCGACCAGGGAATGGTGAAGCCGAGAATCCGCGCCGATTCATGCAGACGCTCTGTGTGCTCGGTGAGCTTGAAGATCTCGCCATCATAGGCGCGCTCGCCCTCGAACACCGCGCTTGCATAATGCAAGCCATGGGTCAGTACGTGAATCTTGGCGTCTGCCCATTTGACGAATTCACCATTGAGCCAGATAAAGCCCTCGAGCTGATCAAAAGGAACCGCTGCCATGTAACCTCTCCTGCCGGTCCGTATTCCAACGACCGGACAAACCGAAATGCCGCCCCTCGGGCGGCGCCTTCAATCGTCTTAGCCTACCTGTGGCGGACAGGAATTTGAAGGAAGTTCCGTAAAAGCTTCTTCCAGATACCAATTTGTGCGCTACAGGCCTAAAACGTTGTCAAAAATTATCAACGCGCCGAAATTATGTCAATAAGGCTGACATAATTTCTTCGCCAACAAATGAAATCGACTGCAAGCAGCCCATGAGCACAATCGACGATGAGCCGATCAAAACCCCGCTGACGCTGGACGATGGCGTGGATTTTGCCGTTATCGAGCATCTCTTCTTCGCCTATCGCGACTTCACCGCCGATCCGGACGCCATCCTTGCCGAGTATGGTTTCGGGCGCGCGCACCACCGGGTGCTGCACTTTGTGAACCGGTTGCCCGGCCTGACCGTGGCGGAATTGCTGGATGTTCTGAGGATCACCAAGCAGAGCCTGGCGCGCGTTCTGAAACAGCTGATCGATGATGGCTACATCGTGCAGGTTCCCGGCCCGCGCGACCGCCGCCAGCGCGAGCTCTATCCCACGCAGAAGGGGCGTGACCTGGCGATGGAACTCGCCCTGCCACAGTCCCGCCGCATCCGTGCGGCACTTGAAGAGGCGGAGCCGGGCGACGTCGCCGCAGTGGAGCGCTTCCTGCGCGCCATGGTGAACCCGGAACTACGCCCCCAGATGGACAAACTGCCAAACGGGCGTTCTAAGTAAGGCACCGATTCAGGCGCCACGAGTTCAGGAGGTCATCACGATGAGCGAAACCGGCAATCTCGAAAAGGACAAGACGGTCCTGAGCGATGATGCGCCGCATTTGCTGGTCGTGGACGATGACACACGCATTCGCAGCCTTCTCAACCGCTTCCTGCGCGAAAACGGTTTCCGCGTCACCATCGCCAGCAATGCCGCCGAAGCGCGACGCAAGCTCGTCGGGCTCGACTTCGATCTGGTGGTTCTCGATGTGATGATGCCGGGCGAAGACGGCGTCTCGCTGACCAAATCTCTCCGCGAGGAAAAGGAAACCCCTATCCTGATGCTGACGGCGCTCTCGGAGACCGACAGCCGCGTATCGGGGCTGGAAGCCGGCGCGGACGACTATCTGCCAAAGCCTTTCGACCCGCGCGAACTGGTTCTGCGCATCAACAACATCCTGCGCCGCAGCAGCCCGCAAACCACGCCAAAGGTGGAACAGGTCGTTTTCGGCCCCTACTCGTTCCAGATTGCCAAGCGCGAACTGAAGCACACGGGCAAGCTCGTGAAGCTGACAGATCGCGAACGCGACATCATGGTCATCTTTGCCGAACGCGCCGGAGAGACCGTGCCCCGGCACGAGCTTGTGGGCGAGGATTCGGAAGTGGGCGAGCGCACCATCGACGTGCAGATCAATCGCCTGCGCCGCAAGATCGAGCGCGACCCGTCCAACCCCGTCTATCTCCAGACCGTGCGCGGCATCGGCTACCGGCTGAGCGTGGAATAGTCTTAGACGGGCAACGCCCGATAATTGGCGATGTCCGCCCGGATACCCAGACGCTCCATCATTTCATGACGGTCGAACCCGGTTTCCCGGTGCATGCTGGCGACAGCCTGTGAGGCTCCGGCAAAGGCTGCTTCATCGCGCCATTCCACCAGCGTGACAAAATTGAAGTCGCCCGGCCCCGAGGCCTGCTCCAGCACGACATCGCGCACAAAACCATCCTGCCTGCGCAGGGCGTCGTGGGTCGCTGATACGCGCTCCAGAAATTCCTGACGTCCGGCCGCCGGCACGGCGAACTTGTCGACCCGGTAGACCGGTGCGAACGCGGCATCTGTCGAAATCGTCGACATGCATCTTTCCTTCTGAAATGCCGGCGGCCCATCCACCGACAGGCAGAGTGTCGAAGTTCAAGTCGACTTGAAGTCAAGTGCAGAGATTGCCCGCTGCTGGAAAGACAGTGTTTCGGGTATTTGATGTGGCAAGACCGGATTCCACTTTTCGGCCTGATGCTCTACGATCAAACCGAAATCGCATCTCGGGAATGGGCGCCCACAGGGCGGAAGGCGAACTTGCAGGTTAACTCGAACGAAAAGATCACGCCGCTGGCGCGCCTGAAGCAGGCACTGGGGGCGATGCGCAGACCATGGCGGCGCTTCTGGCGCGTCATCTCGCGCTATATGCCAAAACAGCTTTATGCGCGCTCGCTGATCATCGTGATTGCGCCGATGCTGCTTTTACAGTCGGTCATCGCCTTCGTGTTCATGGAACGTCACTGGCAGACCGTCACGCAGCGCCTCAGCCAGGCTGTGACGCGCGACATTTCCGCGATCATCGACATGATCGAGACCTATCCCGACGATGACGGCTATGCCCAGGTGATCCGCATTGCGCAGGAGCGGCTGGCGCTGAAGATCGACCTCCTGCCGCCCGACCCCCTGCCCGCTCCCGGGCCCAAGCCCTTTTTCTCCATCCTGGATCAGACGCTGGGCGAAGAGATCACACGGCAGATCAACCGCCCCTTCTGGTTGGACACGGTGGGCAATTCGAACATTGTCGAGATCCGCATCCAGCTCGACAACAGGGTTCTGCGCGTCTTTGCGCGGCGCAGCCAGGCCTATGCCTCGAACACGCACATCTTCCTGTTGTGGATGGTGGGCACATCGCTTGTCCTGATCGCCATCGCCGTCGCCTTTCTGCGCAACCAGATCCGTCCGATCCTGCAACTGGCAGAGGCTGCCGACAGTTTCGGCAAGGGAAGGCCGACGCCAAGCGGCTTCCACCCGCGCGGCGCGGAGGAAGTACGCCGCGCCGGCAGCGCCTTCCTGCTGATGCGCGAACGCATCGAAAGACAGATCGAACAGCGCACGGCCATGCTGACCGGCGTGAGCCACGATCTGCGCACCATCCTGACCCGCTTCAAGCTGCAACTGGCCGTGGCCAGCAGCAAGGAAGACATTGAGGCGATGAATCAGGACATCGAGGACATGCGCTCAATGCTGGAGGGCTATCTTGCCTTCGCCCGTGGTGAGGCGGCGGAAGATCCGGGCGAATTCAATCTCGCCGCCTTCTTCGAGCGCGCGCAGGAAGAAGCAGGCCTGCGCGACTGCGAGCTGAAGATCGTGACAACGGGCGACACGCTTTTGCATGTGCGGCCCAATGCCTTCAGCCGCCTGCTCAACAATGTCATCGGCAATGCGTTCCGCTATGCCGACAAGGTGGAGATCACGGCGCGCAATGCAAACGGCATTCTGACCATCACCGTGGACGATGACGGGCCGGGCATTCCGCAGGACATGCGTGAAAGCGTGTTCAAGCCGTTCGTGCGGCTGGACGAGGCGCGCAATCAGGATGAGAGCGGCACCGGGCTTGGCCTGTCCATCGCACGCGACATTGCGCGCAGCCATGGCGGCGACGTGTCGCTGGATGACAGTCCGCTTGGCGGTCTGCGGGCAGTGATCCGGGTTCCGGCCTGAGGCCGGGCCGCAGGACCCGCCCCGTCCGGTTCAGCGCGTGACCGGCCGCGCCGGATGATCCAGTTTGAAGACAAGCGTCTGACGGCCATCAGCCTCAATGCGGATGCGGCGCGCGTGGATGATGAAGACCAGAGCCTCGCCATCGCCTGCGAGTTCCACGAAGTCTCCCGTCTGCGCCCATTCGCCAAGCACCAGCCCGGCGACACGGTCATCGAGGCCTTCAGCGTCCACCTTCCGGCGCGCGGTTTGGGTCAGTTCAATAGCCGTTTTCAAGAATTCCGCTCCAGACTGTCGAAACTTTTGTCGAAAAATACGCGCGCGCTTGACGTTTTGCTTACAAAAGATTGCACCTACGCCTTTCGTCTAACACACTGAGTCGCGCCCGGGCCACAGACGAATGGTTTTGCCCGGTCGCTTATCGGAGGGAAGGGGCAAATGACCTCACGTTACGCAAAAATCGCCATGACGCTGGCCCTCGCGGCTTTCGCGTTCATGGTTACGTTCAACAACATCACCGACTACGGCTCGAACTTCGCGTTCGTGCAGCACGTGTTCAGCATGGACACGACGTTCGAAGGCAACTCGGCCATGTACCGCGCGATCACGACGCCCGCGTTCTGGCATGCCGGCTACTGGCTCATCATCGCAGGTGAAGGCCTGACCTTCGTCCTGTTCCTGCTCGGCGGCCTGAAGATGCTCGGCGCCCGCAACGGCTCGGCCGCAGAATTCAACGCTTCGAAGAAGCTGATGATCGCGGGTGCAACCATCGGCTTCCTCGTATGGTTCTTCGGCTTCATGGTCGTTGGCGGCGAGTGGTTCCTGATGTGGCAGTCCAAGATCTGGAACGGCCAGGACGCTGCCTTCAAGTTCTACGTCGCGATCCTCGGCGTTCTGATTTTCGTCAACCAGCGCGACGAAGAACTCGCCTGACGCAAATCACTGCATTCGGCCCATAAGGTCGTCTGGGGCCGTGCGGAATGGGACCTCCGCACGGCCTTTTTCATGCGCGAAGAACAATCGGTCAGCAAGGAGTTGGCGGATCAGAAAACCGGCTTCGCCAGCATCAGCCAGAGAGCGGTGATCGGCTGAGCGCTCAGGGCGCCGCAATGAAGAGGAAATCGGCGACTGCGACCGTTGACGCCAGATGCGCGGGCAGCAGTCTGGATCGTCCTTCATGCAACCAAACGGACGCAGGGCGATCTAGTGCAGGCGGCTGCCGTTCGGCACCTTCTTGTCGGAGCCTGCCAGAACGATCGCGCCGTCTTCATCCGAAAAACCCATGACTAGGATTTCGGACATGAACTTGCCGATCTGGCGCGGAGGGAAGTTGACCACGGCCACAACCTGGCGACCGACGAGCGCCTCCGGCGTGTAGTGAGCAGTGATCTGCGCCGACGATTTCTTGATGCCGATCTCGGGACCGAAATCGACCTTCAGCTTGATCGCCGGCTTGCGGGCTTCGGGATAGGGCTCTGCCTCGACGACCGTGCCGATGCGAATATCGACCTTCAGGAAATCGTCAAAGGTGATTTCCGGTGTCTTGTCGGAGGACATGCCCGCTCCCCTGCCCTGCAGCTTATGCGTTGCCGTGCGTTTCGAACAGGACGCTGTTGAGCGCTTCCTGTGCGGTGCTGCCGGACCAGATGACATACTGGAATGCCTGATAATAGCACTCGCATGCCTCAAGGGCGCTGTTCAGCATGGTCTCGACCTGTTGGCCCGTGGGCTCGACGCCACCGGACAGAACGAGCGCCTGGCGGAACATGACGACGTTCTCGCGCTCCCAGAGATCGAAATGACCGAACAGCATCTGTTCATTGATGAGCGAAAGGAGCCGCATGACCTCGAGCGTGCGCTTCGCGGGCACCTTCAGATCGAATGCGCATGCCACATGCAGCGCCTCGAACTCCTCCATCCAGGAGAAGGACACGTTGTAGTCGGTCCAGGTGCCGGCCACGGCGATGGCGATCTCGTCGTCGCCATTGCGCTCGAAGCTCCAGTCATTGGTGTTCGCGACATGTTCGATGACATCCACGGGATGCGCATCACGGGTCATGTCGAGTTCAAGAAGGCTCATTAATCTGCTTTCCCGTATCTGGAGGCACCGAAGCACCCCGCAAGAATCCACGGCGGGAGGGTTCCCCCGCAAGACGTTTCAAACCTGAAACACATTGTGGAGCGACAACGACAACGCATGGAACTACTACGGGCCCGCCCCTGCCCAACTGCATGACCAGTTACGAATCACGCTGTAAATTCAGTCTATTGATGCAGAGTCGCGTGACCAGACCTTTTTTGCCGAAAGGACCGGGGGCGTGTGGATAGAAACGCCGCGCTGCCAAGGGCAACGCGGCGTAAGCGACTCTCGAACAAGGATTTTTCGACGCCATACACAGGCGACGGTAATAAAAAATTATTTTTTCGTCCGGGTGGATGACGCCGGCTTAGAATCAGTTTTCGCAGCCTTGGACGCTCCGGCGTCAGCAAGCTGAGCCTCAAGTGCTTCGATACGCGCTGCCAGGGCAGCGTTTTCTTCGCGCGCCTTGAGCGCCATTTCGCGCACCATCTCGAATTCTTCACGCTGGACGACGTCCATCGCGTTCAGGGCCCGCTCGGCCTGCGCCTGAAATGCGGTCTCCACCTCGCGGCGCACGCCCTGGGCCGCGCCTGCGGCATCGGTCATCAGCTTGGCGAATTCGTCGAGGATCCGGTTGCTTCCGTTGGTCATGGCGCGCCTTTCAGGTTGATCCATTTGAGGTAGTGGGCCCGCGCGCCGAATGCAAGGTCATTTGCTGTCGCAGCGCCATCAAGAACGCAGCCTAAAGCGTGCCGCCGGCAAGCACCCAGATGCCGAGCGCAATCAGAACGCCACCGGCCACGCGCGACACCGGCCAGCGCGGCGGCAACAGTTTTTCGGCGAGCACAAAGATCGCAATGGCGGCAATCCAGAGAACGTTCATCACGCCGCCGACAAACAGAAGCGCCATCAGCGCCCAGCAACAGCCGATGCAATAAAGCCCGTGATGGAAGCCAAGCGCCAGCGCGCCCAGAGGCTCGCGCCGGAAGCCGCCATGGGCATGAACAAAGGCAAGCGGCGCCTGACAATGGCTCAGACAGGCATCCTTCTGCGGGGTCCACTGGAACAGACCGGCGGCAATGAGCACAAGTCCACTGAAGAGCGCGCTCGCGCTTGCCATCATGGGTGTCAAAAGAAGCGCCTGCTCCAGCGCCCATTGGCCGAGAGTCGCGATAAGGGAGAATGCGGTCCAGGCAAGAAGATAGCCGCCGGCAAAGAAACCGGTCGCCGCAAGCGGCCTGCCCTTTTCTTCAGCGGCGCGACCGACGCGGGCATAGATGAGGATCATGGGCGCGGCGGATGGCGTCATCATCCCGACCATCATCACCGCCCACATGACGAACATGAAGACGAAATAGGTGAAGCTCCACGGATGCAGGCCCGCCATCACCGTCTCGCCCATCGCCATGTCGCTCATGGCCATGTCGCTCATCGGCGCAGCGTCCTGCATGGACGAGGTCATGTCGCCTGCAGGCATGGTCATGCCCATATCCATGGTCTCGACCAGCCACAGTATGTAGAGCCAGGAAACGAACGTCAGCGCGGCAAGGGCCGCGCCAACAATCAGGCGATCACGCCGCAGAGTGATTTCCAGTGCGGTGGAAGCCATGCCTTTGTCCTCCTCGAAGGATCAGGTCAGTGAACAACGCCCTCGCCGGTCATGTGGACCCTTGAAAAGTGGGCGTGCGAGTCGGGTATCGACATTGCAATCGGCCCCTGCGTGTCCGCCCAGCCGCGTCCGACCTCGCAGACATCATATTCAAAGCCGTTCGGCAGGTTGATGCGTGCGCTGTGTGGCTGGCCGCTAACCGGATTGATGATCGGCTCACCGCGCGCCTCGATCAAGCCGGGCACGTTCAACGTCGCCGAGCGGCCAGTGACGTCCACATCGGAATCGATCTTTGCGAAAACAGGATCATGCACTTTCTCATAGGTGGTTGAGAAAACCTGGAAGAAGGTTGCGCCGGGCTCCGTATCCTCACCGCTCATGATCCGCAGCATTGCCTCGCGCTGCTTTTCATCGGCGCGCTCATCTATGATGGGCACGACACTCCCATGGCCTTCGTGAATGGCGCCCGGCCATGACACGATCATGGCCATGCTCAGACCGTCGAGTTTGACGTCGCCATGCCGGCCTTCATCGATATGCACCACCCCGACAGCGTGACAGCCTCCATGTGTGGGCCGGGCATTGAACTGGCATGGACATCCATAAGCGCAGTTGCAGTGAATAAATTCACGTCCCCTGATCATCCACTTGGTATCGGTCATCATTACCTCCCGGGGTTGATACTGCTCCTTATCGAGAAATCTGTTGCCGAGACTGAGGAGCCGGAATTCTACGCCTCGGGACTTGAGGTAGCGACTAGGCTGAAAGCCTTAGCGCCTTCTCCAGATTGAAGATGGGAAGCCGCGGCACTGCGCGCCTTGACCTCGCCCCGATGCTCCGCAATACCTGCCGCGTCTGAATTCACGCGCCGGGAGGCCCGATTGACCGACTATCTGATGACGCCGCTGGCCGCCCTGCCCTTCCCCAACATAGACCCGGTGGCGCTACAGGTGGGACCGCTTACCATTCACTGGTACGGCCTTGGCTATGTGGTCGGCATTTTGCTCGGCTGGTGGTATGCGCGACGGCTGGTTTCCAACGAGCGTCTTTGGGCCGGCGGCAAGCCGGCAATGACGGTCACGGATCTCGATGATTTTGTTCTGTGGGCCGCCATCGGCATCGTGGCCGGCGGACGCATTGGCTACATTCTCTTCTACGATCTCCCCCGCTACATCGCGAACCCGCTCGACATTCTCGCCGTGTGGGAAGGCGGCATGTCGTTTCACGGCGGGCTGCTCGGCGTCACGCTCGCCATGCTTCTCTTTGCGAAAAAGCGCGGCATCTATGCATGGAGCCTGTTCGACACGATTTCCGCCGTTGTGCCCATCGGGCTCGGCCTCGTGCGGGTCGCCAACTTCATCAATTCGGAACTGTGGGGCCGGGTGACGGACGCGCCCTGGGCCTTCGTCTTCCCCAATGGCGGACCGGAGCCGCGCCACCCGAGCCAGCTTTACGAGGCCGCACTCGAAGGGCTGGTGCTGTTCGTGGTTCTGCGCCTTCTCACCCATAAGGGGCTGAAGCTCAAGATGCCGGGCTTCGTCGCCGGCGCGTTTGTGTGCGGCTACGGCCTGTCGCGCATCATTGTCGAATTCTTCCGCGAGCCGGACGCGCATATCGGCTATCTGGCGGGCGACTGGCTCACCATGGGCATGGTGCTCTCGACGCCGATGGTGCTGGTGGGCGTCTGGGCAATGCTGCGGGCACGGGCCAAGGCCGCTCCGGCGACAGCCCTATGAAAACACTGGAAGAGCGCATCAGGGCGCAGATCGCGACGACGGGGCCGATGAGCGTCGCGGATTACATGGCGCTTTGCCTGTTCGACCCCGAACAGGGGTACTACACGACGCGTGAACCGTTTGGCGCGGCGGGCGACTTCACCACCGCGCCCGAGATCAGCCAGATGTTCGGCGAACTGTGCGCCGTCTGGCTCTACACCGCGTGGAAGGCCAGCGGCGCGCCGGGCAATCCCATCCTTGCAGAGATCGGCCCCGGCCGGGGCACGCTCATGAAGGACATGCTGCGAACCTGGGCGAAAATCGACCCGGCGTTCAGCCGGCAGATGCGCCTCTTCATGATCGAAGCGAGCCCAAGGCTGAGCGAGGTGCAGCGCAAGACGCTCGCGGCATCCGGCGCTTCTCCCCGGTGGATCACCGATATCGACGCGCTGCCGGACGGCCCGCTCTTCATCATCGGCAATGAGCTCTTTGACGCCATTCCGGTGCGCCAATACGTAAAGACCGATTCGGGCTGGCGCGAGCGCACGGTCGGCCTCGACGCCAATGACCGGCTTTCATTCATGGCCGGCGCAGGCGCAGCCGATGAGACGCTTCTGCCGCCCGGTGCAAAAGAAGCGCCCCCTGGAGCGATTGTCGAGCTCGCACCGGCACGCAACGCGCTGATGACACGCATGGCGGAACGCATTCGCACTGAGGGCGGCGCGGCCCTCTTCATCGATTACGGCTATGCCAAACCCGCACCGGGCGACACGCTTCAGGCCATGCGCAGCCATGCCTACACGAATATCCTGAAGGATCAGGGCAAGGCTGACCTGACCGCGCATGTGGATTTTTCCGCCCTTGCACGCGCTGCACGGGACGAAGGGCTCGCCGCAGCGCTGATGGATCAGGGCGACTTCCTCATCGGGCTTGGCATTCTGGAGCGTGCCGGGCGACTGGGCGCCGACAAGAACGGCACGGAACAGCAGGCAATCCGCAACGCCGTGGAGCGGCTGGCCGGGCCTGAGCAAATGGGCACGCTGTTCAAGGTTCTGGCCGTAACGTCATCCACAGTGACGGTTCCACCATTCGTTTCGCCGCATTGACTTGGTTTCGCCCCTGCCTCACGATCCGCCCGCTTGAGACTATCTGAGAAGGCGGCGCATGCACGAGAATACGAGACCGGAGCCCCTGCGGTCGCCGCTTTTGGACCGCGCCGGGGAAAATGGCGTGGCGCACGGGTTCTTCACCCGTGCAGGCGGCGTCTCGACCGGACTTTATGACGGGCTGAATGTCGGCTACGGGTCCAGCGACGAGCGCGAAACGGTGACGGAAAACCGCCGCCGCGTGGCCGAATGGCTGGGCGTTGCGCCCGACAATCTCCTCACAGTCCATCAGGTTCACTCGCCGCATGCGATCATCGTCGACGGGGCATTCGGTTCCGAACGCCCGCAGGCCGATGCGCTGGTGACAAACCGGCCGGGGCTGGCGCTTGGCGCGCTGGCCGCCGATTGCGGGCCGATCCTGTTTGCTGACGACACGGCGCGGGTCATCGCCGCCGCCCATGCCGGCTGGAAAGGCGCGCTGACCGGCATTCTGGAAAATACGATTGCGGCGATGGAGCTGCTTGGCGCGGAGCGGGAGAACATCACCGCCGTGCTCGGCCCCTCCATCAGTCAGGCAAATTATGAAGTGGGGCCGGAGTTCGTCGAGCGGTTCGTGAACCACAATCCGGCCAATCAGATCTGGTTTCGCGCGTCGGACAAGCCGGGCCACGCGCTGTTCGACCTCAACGGCTACACGGTGGCGCGGCTGACGGCGGCGGGCGTGAACGCCGCACAGCTTGGCCGCTGCACCTATGAAGAAGAAGAGCATTTCTATTCCTATCGCCGCGCCACGCATCGCGGTGAAGCCGATTACGGACGCCAGATTTCAGCGATCGTCTTGGAGGACATTTGATGGCGCTTCATTTTGAACAGGCAGAATTCGATTCCCGACGCGATCGCCTCGTCATCGAAATGGCCGAGCGCAAGCTCGATGCGATGCTGCTTTTCGCTCAGGAGAGCATGTACTGGCTGACCGGATACGACACGTTCGGCTTCTGCTTCTTCCAGTGCCTTGTGGTGAAGGCCGATGGCTCGATGGTGCTTCTCACGCGTTCGGCCGATCTGCGGCAGGCGCGGCACACCTCCACCATCGAGAACATCGTTCTGTGGACCGACCGGCACGACGCCAACCCGGCCGCTGACCTGCGCAATCTCCTCAATGATCTCGATCTTCTGGGCGCGCGCATCGGCGTGGAATATGACACACATGGCCTGACCGGCCGCAACACGCGCCTGCTGGACGAGCAGCTCCAGACCTTCGGCAAGATCGAAGACGCTTCCGACCTCGTGAGCCGCCTCAGGCTCTTCAAGAGCGAGGCCGAGATCAAAAAGGTGAAGCGGGCCGCCAAACTCGGTGACGAGGCGCTGGACGCCGCCCTCCCCCTGATCAAGCAGGGAGGCGACGAGGCCGCCATTCTCGCCGCCATGCAGGGCGCGGTTCTGGCCGGTGGCGGCGACTACCCGGCCAATGAGTTCATCATCGGTTCGGGCGAAGATGCGCTTCTGTGCCGCTACAAGGCTGGCCGCCGCAAGCTCAACAAGAACGACCAGCTCACACTCGAATGGGCCGGCGTCTATCACCATTACCACGCGGCAATGATGCAGACCGTGCTGACCGGCAAGGTCTCCAAGCGCCATCAGGAACTGTTCGACGCCGCGCGCGATGCGCTGACCGCCGTGCAGAAGGCCATGATGCCCGGAAACACATTCGGTGACGTGTTTGACGCGCACGCCCGCGTGATGGAGGCCCATGGCCTGACCAAGCACCGCCTGAACGCCTGCGGCTATTCCCTTGGTGCCCGCTTTGCGCCCTCATGGATGGATCCGCAGATGTTCTATGCCGGCAACAGCGAACCGATAGCGCCTGGCATGACGCTGTTCGCGCACATGATCATCATGGATTCGGAATCCGGCAACGCCATGTGCCTTGGCCGCACCTACCTGACAACGGATGAAGCCCCCGAGCCGCTTTCGCGCTACGGGCTGGACCTGATCACCCGGTAGAGGCAATATGACGATGTACAACCAAGAGTATCCGGGGGACCGTCGCATTCACGCAAAGCGCATCATAACGGGCCTTGCCCTTTTGGGTGCTGCAAGCCTTGCCGGCTGCAACACGGGCTCCGTACTCGACATGAATTCGGGGCCGACGCCGGAAGCATCCGTTCCCGGCGCGGCTACGCAGCAGGCGGCGACACCACAGGAAGCACCTTTGGCGACTGCGCTCGCAGCCACGTCCGATCCCGCCACACAGGCTGCCGCAGCGCCCATTCAGGCCGTCACGGGCAACCAGCGGATCCAGTTCGCCCCGGTTGTCGGCGCGACCGCGCAGGCCGTACCGGCGCTCTCACGCCGTCTGGAAGCGCGGGCCCGCCAAAGCGGCATAGCAATCGTGCCGCAGGGCACGAGCGCACCGATGGTGATGAAAGGCTATTTCTCGGCGATCGCCGATGGCGGCAAGACCACGGTGATCTATGTCTGGGATGTGCTCGATCCGTCCGGCAACCGGCTCCACCGCATTCAGGGCCAGCAGGCAGCTCCCGGCGGCAGCGGCGATGGCTGGTCTTCCGTTACCAGCACGACGATGGAAGCTGTGGCAGACTCCACGATGAGCCAGCTCACCGCCTGGCTCGCGCAACGGCAGGGCTAGCCCCAAGCCCTCCGAGGGGCCTAAACTGCCTTTGCAACTCGATAGCCGACAAAAACTGGTTCGGGAAGAAAACCGGATAACAGACGCGAAGAACAGCAGGTGGGACATTTCCACACAGTTCTGCCTTAAAATGCGTTTTTTTCCGTCATTCCCTTTGCAATACAGTCTCACCCCGTTAAAAGCGCGGGCAAGCGTCAAGGCGTTCTCCGAGGACATTCCATGAAGCTCTTTGCGGGCAATTCCAACCGGGTTTTGGCAGAGGCCGTCTCCCGCTATCTCAACATTTCTCTTGGCAAAGCGACGGTCAAACGTTTCGCGGACCAGGAAATTTTCGTCGAAATCCAGGAAAATGTGCGCGGCGAGGACGTCTTCGTCCTGCAGTCGACCGCATATCCGGCCAACGATCACCTGATGGAACTTCTCATCATGATCGATGCCTTCCGCCGTTCTTCGGCCCGCCGCATCACTGCGGTGCTGCCCTATTTCGGCTATGCAAGGCAGGACCGGCGCACATCGGGCCGTACGCCGATCTCGGCAAAGCTGGTCTCGAACCTGATCACCCAGGCAGGCGCTGACCGCGTTCTGACGCTGGACCTGCATGCAGGCCAGATCCAGGGCTTCTTCGACATCCCCACCGACAACCTTTTCGCCGTGCCCGTGATGGCGCGCGACGTGAAGGCCAACTACACGCTCTCCAACGTCATGGTGGTTTCGCCGGACGTGGGCGGCGTGGTGCGGGCACGCTCGCTGGCAAAGCGCATCGATGCGCCGCTTGCCATCGTGGACAAGCGTCGCGACCGGCCGGGTGAGTCTGAAGTCATGAACGTGATCGGCGATGTGAGCGGCAAGGACTGCCTGCTGATCGACGATATCGTCGACTCGGGCGGCACGCTGTGCAACGCGGCCGACGCACTGCTCAACAATGGCGCAACCAGCGTCACCGCCTACATCACCCATGGTGTGCTTTCGGGCGGCGCAGCAGCGCGCATCAGCGGCTCACGGCTCAAGGAGCTGGTCATCACCGACTCCATTCAGCCGAGCTCTGCGGTGGAAGCAGCACCAAACATTCGCACGATCACCATTGCCGACCTGATCGGCGAGGCGATCTCGCGCACGGCATCGGAAGAATCGGTTTCGAGCCTGTTCGACTGAACCAATACCATCGACACAAAAAGCCGGCCCCTGTGGCCGGCTTTTTTTATGCCTCTTGCCTGATGAAGTCAGGCGGCGGCGCGCTCCGCATCAGCGCCGACCCACGCAGAGAACCTGTCGACAAACCCGGCCAGGAAGGCCCTGGTGTCCTCATTGGTGATGTCGTTGTTCCCGTCGATGAGATCGGGCTTCATCTGCAGATAGACCTCGGGGCTGGTCATCAGCGTTGCGCCAAGGCTTACCAGAATGGAGCGCAGGTGGATCTGCGCGGCGATGGCGCCCATTGCGCCCGGGCTGGCACCCACAACGGCGGTCGGCCGACCGGTCCAACTGTTCATGCCCCAGGGACGCGAACCCCAGTCGATGGCATTCTTCAGAATGGCGGGAATGGAACGGTTGTGCTCCGGCGTGACGATCAGAAGACCATCATTTGCGCCGATTCGATCCTTGAGGTGCTGAGCAGCCGCAGGATAATCCGCAGCGTCGTCATCATTGTACATCGGCAGCGTGGACAGGTCGAAATACTCGAATTCGAGCCGACCATCCGCAAGCTTCTCAAGCGCCTGCGCGAATTTGAGATTGATCGACTCCCTGCGATTGGAGCCGACGAGAACCAAAACTTTCTTCATTTTCATTCCTCTGTCCGGCCGGGGTCAAAATCCCGGTGGTATCCTTTGGTAACCAGGCCTATATCTGACAGCAGGAAACCCGTTGCAAGAAGGCACCTTTATGAAACCGCGTCATGGGCACATATCCGAGAGCTGCCGCCCGATCAGTGAAATCCTGTCCCTTATCGGCGACAAGTGGACATCGCTCATCATCGGACGCCTGCGCGGGGAACCGCTACGCTTCAACGAGCTGAAACGGCGCGTGGACGGCATCTCCCAGAAGGTGCTGACCGCATCGTTGCGCGCGCTGGTGCGTGACGGTTTCGTGGAGCGCATCGAATATCCGACGGTGCCGCCCAGCGTGGAATACCGACTCACCCCGTTCGGTCACGAACTCGCCGAACCGCTTTCCGTGCTGCAACAGTTCGCACTCGACAATGCGGGCCGGATGGAGGCCGCACGCGCTGCGTATGATGCGCGTACGGGCGGTGAGAAGCCGGGCCGGCAGAAAACACAGCCGATACAGCCCGCTGCCGTGCCGTAAAAGGCGTTGCGCCCTTGCGCACGCCCCCTCCATCGGCTATAGACCCGCCGTCCGCGTAGACACCCTTGGAGGCACCGCGGATGGAAGTTCGCCCGATACAATTCGGTCTTCAGGCAGCGCTTGTAGCGCCGTCCGGTTCCGTTTCGGACAGCTTTCACGTTTTCAGGTTCGCCTGAAAGCGCTCCACAACATGAAAGGACAGGCCATGAGCCAGAGCTATGAGCTGAAGGCCGAGGCGCGCGAACGGGTCGGTAAGGGGTCCGCCCGGGCTATTCGGCGCAACGGAAAGATTCCCGCCGTGATCTACGGCGACAAGGATGCCCCCATCTCCATCACGCTTCCCTACAAGGAAGTGTTCATGAAGATCCACGCCGGTGGCTTCCTCACCACGATCGCGACGATCGACGTCGACGGCAAGAAGATCAAGGTCCTCCCGAAGGATTACCAGCTTGATCCCGTCCGCGACTTCCTGATGCATGTGGACTTCCTGCGCATCGGCAAGGGCACCGTCGTGACCGTCAACGTGCCGGTTCACTTCATCAATGAAGAAACCGCACCCGGCATCAAGCGCGGCGGCGTTCTCAACGTCGTTCGTCACGAAGTCGAGTTCACCTGCCCGGCTACGGCGATCCCCGAGTACATCGAGGTTGATCTGGCTGGCATGGATATCGGCGATTCCGCGCATATCTCCGCAGTCAAGCTGCCGGAAGGCGTGGAACCCACCATCACCGACCGCGACTTCACCATCGCAACCGTCGCAGCACCGGCCGGCCTCAAGTCGGAAGAAGCTGCCGAGGGCGAAGAAGCCGGTTCGGAAGAGAAGGAGGGCGAGGGCGAGGAGTAATCCTCCCCTTTCCTGCAAGATCTCATGCTGCTTATTGCAGGGCTCGGCAATCCCGGCCAGCAATACGAACGGCACCGGCACAATGTCGGTTTTATGGCGGCGGACGCGATTGCGCGCCGCCATAATTTTTCGTCATGGTCAAAGAAATTCAACGCGCTGGTGGCCGAAGGGCGCATCGGCGGCGAGAAGGTGCTGCTGATCAAACCGCAGACCTTCATGAACCTATCTGGCCAGGCGATCGGCGAAGCCATGCGGTTCTACAAGGTCGGTCTTGAAGACCTGATCGTCTTTTATGACGAGCTGGACCTTGCCCCCGGCAAGCTGCGCCTGAAGACCGGCGGCGGCTCGGGCGGACACAACGGCATCAAGTCCATCGACGCCCATTGCGGCAAGGACTATCGCCGCGTGCGCATCGGCATTGGCCATCCCGGCGACAAGGCGCGCGTGAATGCGCATGTGCTGGGCGATTTCGCCAAGGCGGACCAGGCCTGGCTCGAACCGCTTCTCGACACGGTGGCGGACAACATCGCCATGCTGGCCGAGGGTGACGAGTCGGGTTTCATGAACCGCGTCAGCCTCGCGGTGAAAGGGTCCGGCGCTGAGCCGGCCGCCAAACAGGAAAAGAAGCCCGCCCGGAAGCAGAGCCACATTCGCCAGGCGCGGCAACAGGGGCCATCGGCCTCAATACCGGAAAATGGCCCCATGGCGGCCATGCTGAAGAAACTCCTCGGCCAGAAGGAATAGGAAATGGGTTTCAAATGCGGCATCGTCGGTCTGCCCAATGTCGGCAAATCGACGCTCTTCAACGCGCTCACCAAGACGGCAGCCGCACAGGCCGCCAACTACCCCTTCTGCACCATCGAGCCCAATACGGGCGAGGTGGCGGTGCCCGACCCGCGCCTGAAGAAGATCTCCGCCGTGACCGGCTCCAAGGAGGTCATCCCGACCCGCATTTCCTTTGTCGACATCGCCGGCCTGGTGCGTGGCGCGTCCAAGGGTGAAGGGCTCGGCAACCAGTTCCTCGCCAACATTCGCGAAGTGGACGCCATCGTTCATGTGCTGCGCTGCTTCGAGGATGACGACATCACCCATGTGGAAGGCCGGATCGACCCGGTCGCCGATGCGGAGACGGTCGAGACCGAATTGATGCTTGCCGACCTGGAGAGCCTTGAGCGCCGCACGCAGCAGATGCAGAAGCGCGCCACCGGCAAGGACAAGGAAGCCCAGACGCTTCTGCCGATGATGGAGCAGTCGCTTGCACTGCTGCAGGACGGCAAGCCCGTGCGCGTGCTGCTCGACGGCATTGCAGCCGAAGATCTGAAGATCCTGCGCAGCCTGAACCTTCTCACCTCCAAGCCCGTTCTCTATGTGTGCAACGTGGCGGAAGGCGACGCAGCCGAGGGCAATGCCCAGACAAAGCGCGTGGAAGAGATGGCTGCTGCGCAGGGTGCCGGCACCGTCGTCATCTCCGCCGCCATCGAGGCCGAAGTCGCCCAGCTTTCCGATGAAGAAGCCGTCGAGTATCTGGACGCCATGGGACTGGAAGAGCCGGGCCTCGACCGCCTCATCCGGGCCGGCTACGAACTTCTCGACCTGATCACCTTCTTCACGTCCGGCCCGAAGGAAACCCGCGCCTGGACCGTGCACAAGGGTGCCAAGGCCCCGCAGGCTGCCGGTGTGATCCACACCGATTTCGAGCGCGGCTTCATCCGCGCCCAGACCATCGGCTATGATGATTTCGTGACCCTTGGCGGTGAAGTCGCCGCCCGTGACGCCGGCAAGGCGCGCGACGAGGGCAAGGAATATGTCGTGGTTGATGGCGACGTGATGCTGTTCAAGTTCAACACCTGAGGCACCACGGACCACAATGAAAAACGGGGGTGTCGCCGACAGGCTGCACCCCCTGTCTTCTGCACATCCCGGCATCATGTCTTGACGGCGTCACAATAGCCGGAAATGGTCGCCCCGGGATTTTGCAGGAGAGTAGATGTGATTAAGACTTTTATTTTTGAGAACCAACGCCTTAAGCCTGTCGAATTTGCAGACGCCGAGCGTGAAAAAATCGTCTGGTTAGACCTGCTCGCCCCGACCGACGAAGAAGAAAAAACCGTCGAGGACTGGCTCGGCATCGACGTGCCAAACCGCAAGGATATGGAGGAGATCGAGGTCTCCAGCCGCCTCTACAGCGAAGACGGCGCGCATTTCATGACCACCACCCTGCCCGCACAGAGCGAGAAGGATCAGCCCGAGATGGGGCCGGTGACGTTCATCCTGTCGCCGGGCAAGCCGCTGGTCACCGTACGCTTTCACGAGCCCCGCGCATTCCAGACATTTCCGCAGCGGGCAGAGAAGAGCGCCCTTGGCTGCGCCACCGGCGAGGCGGTTCTGATCAACCTGCTCGACGCCGTGGTGGAACGGCTCGCGGACATTCTCGAACGCGCCGGCCGCGAAGTTCAGGAACTCTCCAAGGGCATTTTCCATCCGTCGGAAAAGAAAGCGTCCAGCCGCGACCGCAGTTTTCAGATCATTCTGCGCAGGATCGGCGGCAAGGAAGACCTGCTCGCCAACCTGCAGGAAAGCCTGCTAACGATGCAGCGTCTTGCCACCTTCTTCAGCGCCGTATCGGCAAAGAACAGCAAGGAGCTGCGCGCCCATATCAAGACGCTGTCGCGCGATGTTGAAGCGCTTTCCGTTCATGCTTCCAGCCTCTCCCACAAGATCAACTTCCTGCTCGACGCCACGCTTGGCATGATCAGCATCGAACAGAGCGCCATCATCAAGATCTTCTCGGTGGTGGCGGTGGTGTTCCTGCCGCCCACCCTCGTCGCATCGATCTACGGCATGAACTTCGAGTTCATGCCGGAGCTGCAATGGACCTATGGCTACCCTCTGGCCCTTGTCGTGATGGTCCTCTCGGCAGTGCTTCCCTTCTGGTATTTCAAGGGGCGCGGCTGGCTCTAGGGCCAGGTCCTTGAAGAAGGCCGCGCTTGCGGCCATAAGGTTCAAGCCTGAACAGGAAGCAATCATGACAGACAAGAAGTGGGCGTTCGAGGATCTTGAGCCGGGACTGACAATCCCGTTCGGCGAGAAGACCGTGAGCGCAGAAGAGATCATCGCGTTTGCAAGACAGTTCGACGCGCAACCAATGCATCTGGACGAAGAAGCCGGCAAGGCCAGCATACTGGGCGGTCTGGCGGCCTCCGGCTGGCACAGCTGCGCCATGTTCATGCGGATGCTCTATGACGCGTTTCTGGTCGATTCCACGTCTCAGGGCTCGCCCGGCATCACCGACGCGCGCTGGAAGCGCCCGGTCATCGCCGGAGATACGCTCAGCGGCCAGACAACGGTGCTGGAGCGCCGTCCGCTCAAATCGCGCCCGGGCATCGGCCTTGTGACGTTTCGCCATCTGGTGACCAACCAGCGCGGTGAAACGGTGATGGAGATGGAGAACCCGATCATGTTCAGGATGCGTGCGACGGGAGCGGCAGCATGAGTATCGACCGTTTCCTGCGGCTTGGCGAAACCGTGACGCTGGGCACGCACACATTCAGCGCCGAGGAGATCATCGCCTTCGCCCGCGCCTATGATCCGCAGCCTTTCCACACGGATCCGGAAGCCGCGCGCGACAGCGTGTTCGGCCGGCTCTGCGCCTCTGGCTGGCACACCTGCTCCATGTGGATGCGCTACAATCTCGAAGGCATTGAACGCGACGCCCATGGCGCATGGGACGGCCCCGGCGAAAAACCCGAATTCGGCCCCTCCCCCGGCTTCTCCAACCTGAAATGGCTAAAGCCGGTCTTTGAAGGCGACACGATCACCTTCACCCGGACGGCAACGGCGCATCGTCCGCTCGCCTCACGCCCCGGCTGGCATCTGGTGACGCTGATGGCCGCCGCCTGCAATGGCGACGGCGAAACGGTGATGCAGTTCGACAACGGCGTTCTGATGAAGGCCGCAGTCAATAGCTGACCGACAGGCCGAGCGAAACCTGGTGTTGATTGCCGGCCCCGTAAAACGCGCCAGCATAGCCAATTCTGGCGGACGCACCGGTTTCCGGCAAATGCAGATCCAGCTTCGCCGCGATATCAAGCCTGTCACGCCCCACCCCTTCGGCCCGCGCTTCCAGCACACGGCCGAGAAGCGTGGTATCGACCGCGAAAGCGCCCGGCTTGAGAACACGCGCGTAAGCGAGCTCCAGTCCCGGCTCGACCTCCCAGTCCGCCAGGCCGAACCTGCCGGACAGGCGGATGCCCGGGCCGGTTTCAACCGTGGTGATGCGGCCGGCGCTCACAGTCTGACCGAGCAGTTCCAGCCCCGTTTCATGTGCCGGCCCAAAGCGCTGGGTGATCCCCGAAAAATGCGCAAAGAGCGTTGCGTCCCCCCAACCGAAAGCCCGCCGATAACCGGTCTCCATCGTTCCGAAACCACCATGGGCGACATTGTGTGACTGCGCCACCGGTTGGCCCAGCGCGGTCACCGTGCCGGCAAGCCCCGGGATGGTGACCGCGTGTGGGTCTGGCGGAAACGGCTGACGCCCGCGCTGGCCCGCAGGCGCCAGTCGCCAATATCCCAGGTCCCATAGGCGAAACCATGCACGCCTTTCGCATGCGCGGTGTTGGCAGTGGCACGCTCACTGGTGTCCACCTCAGCGTAGCCAACGCCAATGCCGGCGGTAACATTGACCTGATCGATCAGATCGACACCCGTGTAGAGCGTCCTGATGCTCGCTCGCGCCTCTGGAAAACCGGGTGAGACGGAAGTTCTGGAATGCAGGAAACTGCCACTCATCCAGAGCCGGTCGTTTAGCGGCGCGCGTCGCCGCATAGTCTCAAAAGGCGCGCGTGCCGCCTGCGCCATCGCCATGTGCCTGCTGCGGGAAGCAGCGGCAAAGATACTGCGCCCGGCCGGGGAAATGGTTTCCGTCAGATTGCCCAGGTCAAGCAGGCCCCAGCCGAAAACCGGATCGACGCCCGGATCACCGATATCGATCGCAGTGTGAAGGATCAGCTTGCGTATGTCGCGCGTATCAGCCTGCGGAAACATCTGACGCGCGATTGCGAGCCCGCCGGTGACATGCGGTGCAGCCAGCGAAGTGCCCATGCCGGAGAGATAACCTCCCCCTGTCCGGGCCGCATAGATGCCATTTGATGCACCGGCCTCTCCGCCAGGCGCGGCCAGACACCAACGGGCGGCGAAGCCGCATTTGTTGGCGTAATAGGCGAGCCGCCCATCCGTATTGACTGCGGTGACGGCAAGCGTGGTGCTTTCCAGTTCAGGAAAGACAAGCGGGAGGCTCGGAAGAAGCGCAACAGATTCACGGCCATGATTGCCCGCCGCCCAAACTGTCAGGATCCCCGCACCGGCGGCTTCATGCACCGCAAACAGAGTGTACCGCAAAGGGCTGAGAACCCCGGGATCATCGTCGGGGTACAGAGGCACGTAGGTCTGCAGCCCAAACGAAGCATTGATGAGGTCGACACCCATCTCCAGCGCATACATGAAGGAGAAAGCGAATGTGAGGTCGAGAGGGTCGGAGTGCGACAACTGAACGGACATGAGCGTGGCGTCATAGGCCACTCCATGCATACCGTTTCCGTCCCTGTTCCCGACCAGAACACTCCCCACCATCGTGCCGTGTCCAACACGGTCACTGCTGCCATACATGAGGCCGCGAAGATCAAACGACTTCGATGAAACCCGCCCGAAAAGCTCTGGATGAGAAGCGTCGGCTCCGCTGTCGAGCAAGCCGACCAGGATGCCCCCGCCCGTGAACCCGGCCCTGTGAGCCAGGTGGGCATTGATCCGGGCAAGCCCCCACTGAGCATCGGTTTCCGCGTCTCCCGTCGAGCCGACAGGAAAATGAATGACGGCCCCCTCCTGCGCCAAACACGCAGTCGAGAGCTCTCCGCCAATAGCGAAGAGCGAAGAGCACCAACAAAAAAGACAATCTCATCTATATATATCTAAATTATAATATAATTAAATAAAAAAAACTCCTTATGTGGGTATACTGAAAAATTTCAAGGAACAACAGTATTCAATCGCCTTCGAAGGCGATCAGGGTGTGGACATCGACCCCAAGCGCTTCGAGCTTGGCGCGGCCGCCCAGGTCCGGCAGATCGATCACGAAGCAGGCTGCGACGATTTCCGCACCCATCTGGGTCAGAAGCTTCACCGCGCCTTCGGCGGTGCCACCGGTGGCGATCAAGTCATCGACCAGAAGAACCTTCTCGCCCGGCTTCACCGCGTCCTTGTGCATCTCCATCTCGTCGATGCCGTATTCAAGGCTGTAGGCCACGCGCACGGTGTCGTGCGGCAGCTTTCCCTTCTTGCGGATCGGAACAAAGCCCGACGACAGCTGGTGCGCCATGGCGCCGCCCAGAATGAAGCCACGCGCTTCGATACCAGCGATCTTGTCGATCTTGGTGCCGGCATAGGGGTGCACCAGTTCATCCACCGCACGGCGGAAGGCGCGTGCATTGCCCAGAAGCGTGGTGATGTCGCGGAACATCACGCCGGGTTTTGGATAGTCCGGGATCGTGCGGATTGCGGAAAGAAGGGTTTCCTGAAGTGTCTGCGAAGCTGCCATGTGCCCTGCCCTGTTTCGCCTGATTGTCCGCTTCACCTTTCACAGAGAACGATGAAACGGCAGATGGTCTGCTGTTGCCCTGTCTGCGCGAGATCAGGCGTTTTCACCTGACTGTAAACTGCATCATCGCGCAAAAGAAAAGGGCGCCGGCGGCGCCCTTTCAAATCTCTTTATGTGGACGGCGCGTCAGTGTGCGTCAGACCAGATCTTGCGCTTGGTCAGATAGACCAGACCGCCGAAGAGCAGAAGGAAGATCATGACCACGAAGCCCGTGGACTTGCGTGCTTCCATGTGCGGCTCGGCAGCCCACATCAGGAACGCGGAGATATCGCGCGCATACTGATCGACCGTCTCGGGCGCACCGTCATCATAGGTCACCATGCCCTCGGAGAGCGGCGGCGCCATGGCCAGCGAAGCCGAGGAGAGGAAGTACGGGTTGTAGTAGGTGCCAGCCGGAACTTCGTGTCCCTCGGTATCGTCACTGTAACCGGTCAGCAGGGCGTGGATGTAATCCGGGCCTGCCTCGGCATACTGGGTGAAGATGTCGAAGACGAAGGTCGGGAAACCACGCTCGACAGCGCGCGCCTTGGCAATCAGCGAGAAGTCCGGGGGGACTGCACCGCTGTTGGAGGCGGCAGCCTGCTGCGGGTTGGCGAACGGAGCCGGGAAGCGGTCCGACGGCTTTGCCGGGCGCATGTACATGTCACCGGCATCATCCGGACCGTCCTCGACCTCATACTCGGCTGCAATCGCACGCACCTGGGCGTCGGAGTAGCCGAGATCGGTGAGGTTGCGGAACGCCACAAGATTCATCGAGTGACACGCCGCGCAGACCTCGCGGTAGACCTTGAAGCCGCGCTGCAGCTGGCCCTTGTCGTAGGTGCCGAACGGGCCGGCAAACGACCAGTCCTGCTCGACCGGCTTCTTGATCGGGAACTCGGCGGCGTCGGCTGCCGTAGCGACAGCCAGACCGAGACCGAGCGCGGCCAATCCGTTGAGGACGTTCTTCATTTCGAAAATCCCTTTGCGCATTCTCTCGCTCAGCCCTTTGCCTGTTCGGTGGCCGGCGCGCCGGCGGAGGACTTCTTCTCAAGCACCGCTTCCGTGATGGAATTGGGCAGACGGCGGGGCGTCTCGACCAGACCGAGAACCGGCATGATCACGATGAAGAAGGCGAAGTAGTACAGCGTCGCACCCTGTGCCATCGCCACGTAGATGCCTTCTGCCGGACGCGAGCCGAGCCAGCCGAGGAAGACGGCGTTCACGACGAAGAGCCAGAAGAAGAGCTTGAACCACGGACGGTAGACAGCCGAACGAACCTTCGAGGTGTCGAGCCAGGGCACGACAAACAGAACCGCGATGGCGCCGAACATGGCCAGAACGCCGCCCAGCTTGGAGTCGATCGGTCCGATGTTGAAGGTGATCGCACGCAGGATCGCGTAGAACGGCAGGAAGTACCATTCGGGAACGATGTGCGCCGGGGTCTTCAGAGCGTCAGCCTCGATATAGTTGTCGGGGTGACCCATGTAGTTCGGAATGTAGAAGACGAAGTAGGCGAACAGCAGCATGAACACGACCATGGCGAACGCGTCCTTGACGGTCGCATAGGGCGTGAAGGCCACGGTGTCGGTCTTCTGCTTCACTTCGATGCCGGTCGGGTTGGTCTGACCGGTCACATGCAGCGCCCACACGTGCAGGACGACAACGCCGGCGATCATGAAGGGCAGCAGGTAGTGCAGCGAGAAGAAGCGGTTCAGCGTCGGGTTGTCGACGGCGAAGCCACCCAGAAGCAGCTGCTGGATCCACTCGCCCACCAATGGAATGGCGGTGAAGAAGCCGGTGATAACCGTTGCGCCCCAGAAGCTCATCTGGCCCCACGGAAGCACGTAGCCCATGAAGGCGGTCGCCATCATCAGCAGGTAGATGATGCAGCCGAGGATCCACAGCATCTCGCGCGGCGCCTTGTAGGAACCGTAGTAGAGGCCGCGGAAGATGTGCACATAGACGGCGATGAAGAACATCGACGCGCCGTTGGAGTGCAGGTAGCGCAGCAGCCAACCGGAGTTGACGTCGCGCATGATCTTCTCGACGGAAACAAAGGCAACTTCGGTGTTGGCCGCATAATGCATGGCCAGCACGATGCCGGTCACGATCTGCGCCACCAGCATCAGCGAAAGGATGCCGCCGAAGGTGTATGCATAGTTGAGGTTGCGTGGCACCGGATAGGCCACGAAAGAATCATAGACCAGACGCGGAAGCGGCAAACGCGCATCCATCCAGCGGCCGAGGCCGGTCTTGGGCGTATAGGTCGAATGTCCAGCGCTCATTGAAAATCCCCTCTCGCCAAGCCTTAGCCGACCTGGATGACGGTGTCGGACACGAATTCAAAAGTCGGAACCGCCAGGTTTTCTGGAGCCGGACCTTTGCGGATGCGGCCAGCGGTGTCGTAGTGCGAACCATGGCACGGGCAGAACCAGCCGCCGAAATCACCGGCCTGGCCGAGCGGCACGCAGCCCAGATGGGTGCAGACGCCAACCATGACGAGCCAGTTTTCCTTGCCCTCGCCCGCCGAGCGGTCGATGTCCGTCGCCGGTGCATCGGCAGCAATGTTGGCATTGCGTGCGATCGGGTCCTTGAGGTCGGCCAGAGCAACAGCCTTGGCTTCCTCAATTTCCTTCTCAGTCCGGTTGCGGATGAACACAGGCCGGCCGCGCCATTTCACGGTCAGGGACATGCCGGGCTCAACGCCGGACACGTCTACCTGAATAGACGCCAGCGCCCGGGTGGACGCATCTGGCCGCATCTGGTCGATGAACGGCCATGCGACGCCGGCGATGCCAACGGCACCGGCAACGCCTGTGGCGACATAAAGAAAGTCACGCCTTGTATGTTCGGTCGAATCGGTAGCGCTCACGGGACTGCGATCCTTTCACCTCAGTTCGGCCGGTCGGGAAGCCTCATTGCACCTCAAACACGGGCATTTTACCACGCATGGCAAAGCTGCCCGGTTCTACCCCCGGCATTTTTCGATGGTTTCTATGCGCCACGCAGGAACTTGTCCAGACGGGGGCGGCTTTAGATGGCAGATTGTCGCGGGTAAAACACAGCGAATAAAGATGAGTGAAAAACTCTTATTTTTCAACGAACGCGCCTCCCACCATCCTGACACCTGCCGTCCAGATCACGCGCCGGCGACCGCCTCGAAGGTGAAGCTGACTGCCTCAGGCCCCGGCTTCTCATCGGCGCAATAGTCGCCATGGACGCGAATTTCCTTGAAACCCGCGGCTTTCAGGGCGAGTTCCATCTCCAGAACGCCCCATAGACGCAGATGGAAGAGCTGCAGCTCACTTGCCACAAGAACATCATCGCGCCACTGCTCGTAACGCAGGTGGGAAAGCATGGTCTGGCGCTGGAAGCAGGTTTCCACACGCTGCTCCGACAGTGTCAGAAGACTGTCCCCGTCGCGCCAGTGACGCGCGGTGCGGGACGTATCGGCGAGTGAGGCCAGCGGATCGAGATCAAGCAGCAGGCGTCCGCCCGGACAAAGAGCGTCATGGAATCGCCGAAGGACGCCAAGTGCTGCCTCCGGCTCCGTGACAAGCTGGAAAGAGCCGGCGGGAATGATGATGGCCTCAAATCGCTCAGGGTAGGAGAACGTCTCGAAGCGCTGGATATCGACCGGCGCCGACAGCCCCCTCTTCGCACACTCCGCCCGGCAATGGGCGACCATCTCGTCCGACGCGTCGAAACCACGAATATCGAAGCCAGCTTCAAGAAGCGGAATCAGCACCCGGCCATTGCCAGCCGCAGGCTCAAGGACGGGACCGCTGCAGCCTGCCAGACGCTCACGATAAAACCCGATATCGCCGAAGGAGCGGCCTATGGGCTTGTCGAGGTGATAGACCCAGGAGGCCAGCGTACCGTACCGGTTTTCCATTGCGTAATCTCTTCTGCCTGCATCTGATTGCAGACCGGGACTGCCATCGCAACGCGGCAACGGCAAGCGGGCCAGAATGCGGGATTCGCCAGACCAGAGGCGGATGCGGCCTGGCTGTCAGGTCGCGCCCAATCGGGCCAGAACCCTGCCCGGGATGGCCATGTCCTTGATGACATCGTCATGCCTGCGCATTCCGCACAGCTCGCGCTGAATGAAATAGCCATGAACCGCATCAGCAGCGGCGTGAAGCAGGCGGTCGCGCGCTTCCGCATCGCTTTCATCCGCTTCGGAAAGCCGCGCCAGCGCCTTCTCGACCCTCCGGCCTGCATGCCCCAGAGACGACGCCTGCTCTGCCGCAATCTCGTGCTGCAAAACCGTATCGCCACTCAAGGGGTGAGACACGAGGCCGGTGATGGAACTGGGCATCTTCAGCATGGGGCAGCGCGGCTCCACCGTTGATGGACAAAACGAAAGACTGCCTTCTATATAGCATCACACCCAGTCCCGCATGAACCGACAAGGTGACCTTGATGACACTGCTTGAGCTTGGAACCTTCACTCTCGTAGCAGCGCTTCTCGTCGTGTCACCCGGCCCCAACGGGGTGCTGATCGCCAAAACCGTGCCGACTTCCGGCAAGGCGGCGGGCTTTGCCAATGTCGCGGGCTTCTTCGCCGCGTTCTATGTGCACGGCCTTCTTTCCATTCTGGGCATCTCGATCATTCTGGTGCAGTCAGCCCAGCTCTTCTTCATCGTAAAAATGCTGGGCGCGGCCTATCTCTGCTATATCGGGGTCAAGGCCCTGTGGCAGGCATGGCGCGGTCTTGCAGCGCCGCACTCCATCACACCGGCCAAGAGGCGGCGCACGCTCGCCAAGGCGGGGCTCGAAGGGTTCCTGACCAACGCGCTGAACCCCAAGGTTTCAATGTTCTATCTCGCTGCGTTTCCGCAGTTCATTCCGGCAAGCGCGGATGCAACGTCCTGGGCGTTTGCGCTGGTGGCGATCCATTCGCTGCTGAACGTGCTCTGGTTCTCGGCGCTCGTGCTCCTGTTCTCGAGCATGAAGTCGCTTGGCGGCAGCGCCAGCATGCAGCGCTGGCTGAAAGCCGTGACCGGAACGGTGTTCGTCGGGTTCGGGCTGAAACTCGCCACCATGCGCCCCTGAAGAAAACGGGCGGGCCGGCTCCCGTCAAGGAACCCCACCCGCCCGCATATTCTTAGCGAAAGATCACGCCAGCCCGCATCGCATGACTGAGCGGCCAGCTAAGGCTAGGGCCACTTCACCTCTGGCGGCATGCTGGAAAGGATGGAGTTCACATTGCCGCCGGTCTTCAGTCCGAAGATCGTGCCGCGGTCATATAGCAGGTTGAACTCGACATAACGGCCCCGGCGCACGAGCTGCTCTTCGCGGTCGGCCTCGGTCCAGTTGGTGTTGAAGTTCTTGCGCACCAGATGCGGATAGGCGACGGCAAAGGCGCGCCCCACATCGCGGGTGAAATCAAAGTCGGCCTGCCAGCCGCCCTTCTCGTCCGGCGTTTTGAGCCAGTCATAGAAGATGCCGCCCACGCCGCGTGGCTCCTTGCGATGCGGCAGGTAGAAATACTCGTCGCACCAGGCCTTGTACTTCTCGTAGTCGACAATCCCGGCATGACGTTCACACACGAACCGCATGGCCTTGTGAAAGGCCACGGTGTCGGGGTCTTCCTGCGAACGACGACGGTCAAGCACCGGGGTCAGATCTGCGCCGCCGCCAAACCACTGGCTGGTGGTCACCACCATGCGGGTGTTCATGTGAACGGCCGGCACATGGGGGTTCTGGGGATGGGCGATCAGCGAAATGCCCGAGGCCCAGAAGCGGGGATCCTGCTCCGCGCCCGGTATCTGCTTGCGGAACTCGGGAGAGAACTCGCCATGAACCGTCGAGACATGGATACCGACCTTCTCGAAAACGCGGCCATGCATCATCGACATGACGCCCCCGCCGCCTTCACCGCCGTCGCGCTCCCAGGGCGTACGCTCGAAGCGGCCCGGCGTGCGCGTGGACAAAGGCCCGGTCAGCTCATCTTCAAGATTTTCGAAGGCTGAACACAGCTTGTCGCGCAGTTCCTCGAACCAGGCGCGCGCGGCTGCTTTTTTTTCTTCGATATCGTCCGGCAATCCGGTAGGGAGTTCTGGTCTTTCCATCATCATTCCTTTCGCCCGATCCTACGCAACGCCGCAGGAAACGGACAGCCCCACAAATGACTCGCATTTTTCAACAGCGTTGCCTAAGCTTCTTATCAATCGGGTCAAGGAGTTCTTTCGTGCGTGTGCCCGCAAAACCACCCCTGGAAGGGCTGAAACGCAGCCTCGACAAACATCGCGCAAGGACGGGTCGTCTGCCACGCGACGGATTTCTACGGGAGAGTTTTGCACTGCCGCGCGCGCAGGCCCGCGACAAAGCGCGCGAATGGCTGGAGCGCTGGCCCAAGCAGGCTTACTGGACAGAGATCGAAAGCTGGTGTGAACGCCCCGGCGACATGATCGAGTTCACGATGCGCCGATTACCAAGCGCCGACTGACCTCCCGCCTCTTCCATCCAAGATTTCAGATATACGTGACGGCCTGTTTCAGACTGCGTCTCTGAACAGCATATGCGCGCCTCGCGGCTGTTGACTTAAAGTCGGCTTGAACCTGTAGGCAGCTCTTTCCGAAGCCAAGGAAAGAGCCCGATGCAGCGTGAAACGCCCCAGGATGATGACCTATCGCAACTGCCTGAGCGCCTCGCCGGCGGCCATCGCGGCCGTCATCGCAAGGTTGAGGCTGCGCGCGCCCTCTTTCATGGGAATGGTCAGCCGCACATCGGCGGCGGCGTGGACGGCTTCCGGCGCACCGGAAGATTCCCGACCGAACAGAAGAATGTCGCCATCGGCATAGGAAAAGTCCGTGTAACCCGCCTCGGCCCGGGTGGTGAACAGGATAAGACGCCGGCCCTCGCGCTTGCGCCAGAGCTCGAACGTTTCCCAGGACGGATGGCGGGCGAGCGCGGCGCGCTCAAGATAATCCATCCCCGCGCGCTTCAGATTCCGGTCGGAGAGATCAAAGCCGGCAGGCTCGATCAGATCGACCGTGAAGCCGAGGCAGGCGGCGAGACGGAGAATGGCGCCGGTGTTTCCGGGAATGTCTGGCTGGTAAAGCGCGATACGCATGCGGCTGTGTCTCTCGACATGGCTGAGTGTTGCCTTCCGGACACAGCTGAGGACGTGTCGACCGAAAGGCGTAATTACGGGTGGCGGGTCGCTGCAACTGTGGGTATAAGCCCGCCATTGTCAACGCGAACCGAAGGAGAAAGGCATGACAATGCGACGACATTACATGATCTGGCTCCTCGCCGGTGGCCACAAGGCCTGACGGCGGACTCGGTCCGGCACGCTCCTGCACCATTCCAAGGCAGCTACCCATCGCAGTCCGTCGGGATTTCCTCCCGCTCCCCAAGGACGTTCGCGATGCACAACCGCTTCCCCCGGCGGCCAAACGGCCGCAATGACGATTTTTTCGTTCCACAACTGGACCCCACACGCCCTACCCTGCAGGACCGCAGGCTTGAAGCGTGGGCGCTGACCCTTGGTGTGAAAACGCCCCTCATCCATGAGGACCGGACGCAACGGCCGCATCGCGGCCAATTGCCGGATATCGACCTCGGACAGGTCGCGCCGGCAGCGCGTATCGGCCTGATGGCGAAACTGAAACGGCTGTTGCGATGAAGAGCGCCTGCCCCTCTTCGCACCACTCATTTCCCGCTTCGCACGCCTGCGGAGCGGGCACGATCACGCATGCGCCGACACAACCGCAGATGGCAGCAGAGAAAACGCATCCTCTGGTCAAGCCCGAACAACACGGTTATAAGGTGCATCCCATCAACGAAAACCGCTGGAGGCGGCAATGGACAACAAGATGCTTACCTCCTTCGCTGGTCTGCGCCCGTACATCGCGGCGCCATACCAGGCCTGACGGCGGCTTTCGTTCTTCAGCTTTTCTAAGATTACCAAAGCAGTTCACGAGCGAATCCGCCGACCGTTTCTTCCGGTTGACACATGGGATTTGCATCATGACTGCACGCTTTCCAAACGGACGCACCGCGTCTCAAGATAACAAGATTTCAGGCACCGACCCGGCCACCGCCGCGTTTTTGCGCGGACATGACAGCGCTCCTGCCACGTCTCTTTCAGGAGCCTTCAAGGCCGCTCTCGGAACCCAGGCGCAGCCACCGCGCACAAAACCGCACGACCAAAGCGGCGGCACGCCTCCGCCCATCCTGAATACCGGCTCCATGAAGGAGCCAGGCAATAAACGCGCAAACCGGCCTGCGGCATCCGTGCTGCGCAAGGGCCACATCTAGCCGAACGCATTTGCTTTTCCGCCAGCCGCCGCCCGCGGAAAAGAGCACGAAAACAGACGATTACACCGCAAACGCGACTCGACGCGTCGCGTTTGCGGGCACGAGAATGAAAGACGCCAAAGACAATGTATCAATGGTTCGAACGACGACTTGAGCCCTTCCCCGCCGAAGAACCGCAGGAGCCGCCGCGCACCTTCTTCGCCTTCTGCCTGCACTTCACCAAAGGGGCATGGCCCTATATCGCCATTTCGGCGGTCCTGATGATGATCATCGCCATTGCAGAGGTCTGGATGTTCTCCTTCCTCGGCAACATCGTCGACTGGCTGGCCGAAAAGGACCGCGCGACCTTTCTGGATGAGGAGGGCGCAAAGCTGATCGGCATGGCTGCAATCGTCGGCATCGTCCTGCCGGCGGTGGTGTTCCTTTATGGCCTGGTCACCCATCAGGTTCTGATGGGCAACTATCCCATGCGCATCCGCTGGCAGGTGCATCGCTATCTGCTCAAACAGTCGATGAGCTTCTATCAGGACGAGTTTGCCGGCCGCATCGCCACCAAGCTGATGCAGACGGCGCTGGCCGTGCGCGAATGCGTGATCAAGATGACCGACGTGATGAACTATGTGACGGTGTACTTCACCGGCATGCTGGTTCTCGCGGCCTCGGCCGACTGGAAGCTGGCAGCACCGCTGGTGGGCTGGCTGGTGGGGTACATCCTGCTCATGCGCCATTACGTACCCAGGCTCGGCAAGATCGCGCAGCGGCAGGCTGACGCGCGCTCGGTGATGACCGGCCGCGTGGTCGACAGCTACACCAACATTCAGACGGTAAAACTCTTCTCGCATGGCCGACGCGAAGCGTCTTACGCTCGCGAGGGCATGGGCGGCTTCCTCGACACGGTGCATGAGCAGTTCCGCAACATCACCGGTCTTTACGGCCTGCTCTACCTGCTCAACGCCCTGTGCCTCGTCGTGGTCGGGTATCTCTCCGTCACCCTGTGGGTGGCCGGTGCGGTAAGCGTCGGCGCCGTGGCCGTGGTGCTCGGCCTCGTGCTTCGCCTGTGGGGCATGTCGCAGTGGATCATGTGGGAGCTGACGGCGCTGTTCGAGAATGTCGGCACCGTGCAGGACGGCATCAGCTCGATCTCCATGCCCCGACTGGTCGATGACAAGCCGGACGCAAAGGCCCTTGCAGTGCCGGAAGGCAAGATCGAATTCGACGGGATCGGCTTCCACTACGGCAAGAAGGGCGGCGTCATCGAAGAGCTGTCGCTGACCGTGAAGCCCGGCGAGAAGGTCGGCCTCGTGGGCCGTTCGGGCGCGGGCAAGTCGACGCTCGTGAACCTGCTCTTACGCTTCTACGATCTGGAGCGCGGGCGCATCGTCATCGATGGCCAGGACATCGCCGACGTGTCGCAGGACACGCTGCGCGCCGCGATCGGCATGGTCACGCAGGACACGTCCCTGCTGCACCGTTCGGTACGCGACAACATCCTCTATGGCCGCCCCGACGCGACCGAAGAGATGATGCTTGAAGCGGCCCGGCGCGCCGAGGCGATGAGCTTCATCGGCGGACTGACGGACCCGAAGGGCCGCGTGGGCTTTGACGCCCATGTGGGCGAACGGGGCGTCAAACTGTCAGGTGGCCAGCGCCAGCGCATTGCCATTGCCCGCGTCATGCTCAAGGATGCGCCGATCCTCATCCTCGACGAGGCGACCTCCGCACTCGATTCCGAAGTCGAAGCGGCGATCCAGGAAAACCTCTACCGCCTGATGCAGGGCAAGACGGTGATCGCCATCGCCCACCGGCTCTCCACCATCGCCGCCATGGACCGCCTGGTGGTGATGGACAAGGGCCGGATCGTCGAGGAAGGCACGCATGACGATCTGGTTGCCGCCGGTGGGCTCTATGCAAGCCTCTGGCAGCGCCAGTCCGGCGGGTTTCTCGATCTCGAAGCAAACGAGGCTGCGGAATGAAGGAAGACAGCGAAAAGACGGAGCCCCACCAACCCGACAGCCTGTGGCGCAGCCTCGAAGAGGTCATAGACCCCTTCGGCGATACGCCGCGGGCGGTCCTGCCGGTCAAGGCGCATGAGTTCATTCTCTTCTTCGCCCGGCAGGCCAAATGGCCGTTCATCCTGCTGCTGATCGCCGGCGGCCTGATGGGGGCTGTCGATGCGGGGCTTTACTGGGCGCTTGGCTGGCTGATCGACCTGCTGGACTCCTCCTCGCCGGCGACGCTGATCGCCGATCACTGGACGAAGCTGGCCGGTTTTCTGGCCCTGCTTCTGGTGATCCGCGCCGTGGTCATCATCGTCAACACGGTGCTGGAAGAGCAGGTCATCGCGCCTGCCTTCTACCAGCGTGTGCGCTGGCAGTCGTTCCGGCGGGTGATCGAACAGCCCTATGAGTTCTACCAGAACGACTTCGCCGGCCGGATCGCCACAAAGATCCTTCAGGGCGGTGAAGCCACGGGCGACTTCATCATCAACGTGCTGCAGACCATGTGGAGCTTCCTCACCTTCGTGGTGCTGGCGCTCTCCATTCTGACGGTGCTCGACCCGTGGATGGGCGTGGTCATCCTGCTCTGGCTCGCGACTTACATGGCCATCGCGCGCTTCCTGCTGCCGCCCCTGCGGCGGGCCGGCCGGCGCACGGCGGACCAGCGCTCGATCCTCAACGGACGCATGGTCGACGCCTTCACCAACATTCTGGCGGTGAAGCTGTTCGACAGCGGCCAGCGCGAGCATTCCTATGTGCGCGAGGGCATGGCGCATTTCCTGAGCGCAGTGCAGAAGCTGACGCGCGCCATCACCCGTGTGCGGGTGACGGTGGCCATCGTCAACGGCTTCATGATGGCGGCAATCTTCGTGCTGGCGGTGTCGCGCTGGCTCGACAGCTCCATCACCACAGGCGAGATCGCGGCGGCCATGGGCCTCGTCTTCCGGCTGAACCAGATGTCGGGCTGGATGATGTTCAACATCAACGGGCTGATCCGCAACTACGCGACCGTGCAGGACTCAACCACCGTCGTTTCGGTGGAACCGTCCATCCGCGACGCCGAGGGCGCAAAGGTCATGCCGCGCGCCGAAGGCGACATCCGCTTTGACGACGTGACGTTCAATTACGGCAAGGAAAGCGGCATCATCGAGGGGCTGAACCTGCACATCAAGCCGGGCGAGCGCGTGGCGCTGGTCGGGCCTTCGGGCGCCGGCAAGACCACCATTGTCAGCCTGATGCTGCGGCTTTTCGAGGCCGAACACGGGCGCATCCTGCTCGATGGTCAGGACATCACGCAGGTAACGCAGGCCTCGCTGCGCGCACAGTTCGGCGTGGTGAGCCAGGAGCCGATGCTGATGCACCGCTCGATCCGCGACAACATCGCCTATGGGCGGGGCGACGTCACCGAAGAGGAAATCATCGCGGCGGCAAAGCGCGCCTCGGCGCATGAGTTCATCCTCAATGTGACCGACCCGAAAGGCCGGACCGGCTATGACGCTGTGGTGGGCGAGCGGGGCGTAAAGCTCTCCGGCGGCCAGCGCCAGCGCATCGCCATCGCCCGGATGATGCTGAAGAATGCGCCGATCCTCATCCTCGATGAGGCAACATCAGCGCTGGATTCAGAAATCGAGGCGGTGATTCAGGAAAATCTTGAGCGGCTGATGGAGAACAAGACGGTTATCGCCGTGGCGCACCGGCTCTCCACCATCGCCGCTCTCGACAGGATCATCGTGCTGGACCGGGGCCGCGTTGTCGAAGAGGGCTCGCACGACGCGCTGGTGGAACAGGACGGGCTTTACGCCCAGCTGTGGAAACGCCAGTCGGGTGGCTTTCTGGGCGAACGGATGGCTGCTGCGTAAGCCTGGACACGAATGCCGGTGGCTGCACTGATGGTGCGGCCATCGGCTCTTCTTCCTCATGGTCTTCAAAACTGGAGCGACGCAGCGGCAAATCCGCCAGCTCGCGCTCCGACATGCCGCGAAGAGCCGGATGCGCCAGCGGATCACGCCACCAATTGTCATCCCAGGCATCCTGCACCGCCCGCCGGTGATTGTCCCTGAAGGTTTGAACCATTATCCAGAAAAACTGAAACATGGGACCTTCTCCATCTATGAGATTTCTCTACGAGAGCCAAAATCCCGGCGTTTGGCATTATTTTCAATGGAGATTGCCTGTGGTTTGTTTTAGAAAAACTATATGAAACACCTGCCACGCGTTCACCTGAACGGATTGCGCGCCGTCGAAGCGGCGGGTCGGTGCGGCTCGCTCAGTGCGGCTGCCGATGAACTCGGCGTTTCGGTGGGAGCCGTCAGCCAGCAGATCATCAAGACCGAAGCGCAGCTCGGCGCGGCAATCTTCGAGCGGACGGGACGCGGCATCCGGCCAACCGGGCTCGGCCAGCAGTTCGTCGACCGGCTGAGCCTCGGCTTCCAGACACTTGATGCGGCGGTGGCGATGACGCGTCACGATACGGATTCGGTCCTGACCATCTCGGTCGCGCCCGTCTTCGCATCCAAATGGCTCGTGCCGCGGCTGGCGCGCTATACGAGAGCGCATCCGGAAACCAAGCTGCGGCTGGAGGCCTCGACCGACCTCATCAATCCCGACAGCAGCGACATCGATCTGGCGATCCGTGTGGGCGAAGGCGACTGGCCGGGCGTGAAGAGCGAATATCTCCTGCCGCAGGAAGTGTTTCCGGTCTGCGCCCCGGCGCTGGCCGACGCGCTCGAGACGCCTGAAGACATACTCACAGCGCCGATCATCCGCGACGCCAACTCGAACATTGCATGGGATGTGTGGCTGAAACCGCTTGGTCTTGACCAGCGCGACCTCGTTGAGGGCGACAGTTTCACCGACGCCGCGCTCTGCCTTGATGCAGCCATCGCCGGACAGGGCGTCATGCTTGCCTGGCACACACTCGCTTATGATGCGCTTCAATGCGGGCGACTGGTCGCGCCGTTTCAGGAGCGGGCCAGAACACGCTACAGCTATTGGCTGATCACCTCGGAGAACCGGCAGGAACCGGCAAAGGTGCGTGAATTCAAGGCATGGCTGCGCGGCGAGATCGCGGAAATGCTGGAGATATGACGGCACGGCGGCCACCGCCCGGCTTCAATCACGTTTGTTTCCGCTGGCAACCTCTCGCCGCATTCCGTGTTATAGTTTAAGGCACGCATCAACCGAGAACAGGAGGACAGTCTCATGAAGGAATTTCATTGCGGCTCGCTCGTTCCAGGCTGCGACTGGCACACACGCCATGAGGAAGAAGCGGAGGTGATCCGCCGCGCAGCTGAACATATGCGCGATGCCCATGGTGAAACGGTGATCCGCGAGAGCATGGTGGAAGCCATCCGCTCACGCATCGGACAGGCCAAGAACGCGGCCTGAGCCGCGCACTGCCCCGAAAGACTGCGGGCCCCGAAAAGGGTCAGCCTGCGGTCGAAATCATATCTGCGGCGCGCTCAAGCAGCGCGTCGCGCTTCAACGAGAAATCAGACTCGATCCACTCGTCCTGAAGCCGCGACAGGACTTCACCGACCGCGCGCCCCTTTTCCAGCCCGAGCTTTGCCAGATCGCCGCCATCGACCGGAAGCACCGGCTTCTGCCATGCGGCGGCGAGCTTCATCAGACGGGTGAAGCCGGCAGCCTCCATCAGCGCCTTGTCATCCTCGGCAGCGCGCGCCCGTGCGCTCACAAGCGCCAGCTTCAGCCGCCACAAAAGACCTTTTTCATCAGACCGGTAGGCAAGTTTTCTGAATCCGGCCTCATCGAGATCAGGCTGCGGAACGGGTGCCCTCGCCCAGCCCATCAGCGTCGCCTTTTCCGCGTTGGAAAGGCGCAGCCGCTTGCCCAGTTCCGATATGCGCGGCTCATGGGGCGGAATGATCGCAGCAAGTCGCAGAAGCGGCTCCGGCTCCCAGCCAAGCGTACGCTCCGCCTCCATCAGCGGGCCGATCGTGTCGATGCCCCATTTCTCCGATTCCGGCAGGATCTTCGTCAGCACACCGGTTTGGCGCATCCACAGAAGCGCACGCGAGGGATCGGGCGCGGACAGAAGCTTCTTGAGCTCCGCCCAGACACGCTCGGCGGAAAGACGCTCCAGCCCGTCGCGGTGACGCGTGCAGGCCTTCAGCCCGGCGGCATCCGGACGGCCAGCGCCATACCAGGCGAAAAAGCGGAAGAAACGCAGAATGCGCAGATAATCCTCGGTGATGCGGGTGTCCGCATCGCCGATGAAGCGCAGGGTGCGGCTGTCGAGATCCGCAAGCCCGCCGACCAGATCGATGATGTCGCCATCGGCGCGGGCATAGAGCGCGTTGATCGTGAAGTCGCGGCGCTCGGCATCGTTCTGCCAGTCGCGCCCGAAGGTGACGCTGGCGCGGCGGCCATCGGTTTCCACGTCGGCGCGTAGCGTCGTCACCTCATAGGCGTGACCATCTGCGATCACCGTCACGGTGCCGTGATCGATGCCCGTCGGCGCGGTGCGGAAACCTGCCTTGCGCGCGCGGCGCACGGTCTCATCCGGCGTCGTGGTGGTGGCGATATCGATGTCGGTGACAGGCTGGCCAAGCAGCGTGTTGCGCACCGCGCCGCCGACGACGCGCGCCTCATCGCCCCCGGTGGAAAGGGCTGCGAGCAGTTTCTGAAGCTTTTCGTCGGCCAGCCATTGCGATTCTGAAATCAGTCGCTTGTCCATCAAGCATAAAGTCTTTCGTAAAGGGTCCGGATAATGCCGGCGGTCACGCCCCAGATGAAGCGCTCGCCGAATGGCATGGTGTAATAGAACCGTTCCTTGTCCTGCCACAAACGGCTCTCGCGCCGATGGTTGGCGGGATCCATGAGAAAGGCAAGCGGCACCTCAAAGGCGGCATCCACTTCGTCGGGATTGAGGTGCAACCGGAAGCCCGGACGGACGATACCAAGCACCGGCGCGATGCGATAACCGCTGCCGGTCGAGTAATCGGGCATGCGTCCGACCACATCCACGATGCGGGGCCGAAGGCCGATTTCCTCATCCGCCTCGCGGAGCGCCGCCGCCTCGGGCGACACGTCCTCCGGGTCGATGCGGCCGCCGGGAAAGGCGATCTGGCCGGAATGGTTGCGCAGCGCCAGCGTGCGCTGGGTCAGGATGACCGACGCGCCATCGGCGTGATCGACAACCGGAATGAGCACCGCCGCATCGCGCAGGCCGGGCCGGACGATCATTTCGCGCAGGTCCGGGTTCAGGCTGTGATCGCCATAGTCTTCCGCCCCTGCCGGTCCCTGCTGTCTTGCAGCGCGGCGGCGGAATTCCTCTGCCGAGAACAGGCTTTTGGGCGCGGTCGTCATGGTCGCGGTCGTCATGGTCATTGCGAAAGTCTATCCAGTTCAGCGACAGGCATCACGGGAAAAACCGAACCGCGCGAGCGGATGGCAAACATGAGCTGTCCGTCGATCTCGATCTCCTCGCCCGCCTCCACCAGATCATACATGACAGAACGGGCCACCAGCGCCTCGAGACGCCCGCGCACATGGAGATAGGGTTTTAGCCCGCCGGTCTCCGGCTGGTCCACGAAGCGCAGTTCATGCTCTGGCCCGGCCTCGACCACATCGCCGACATTGGTGCGGAAAGTGAGCGCCTGGTCTTCGCCCGCGCCGGTCACGACCATCTCCACGGCGAGGAAAGGCGCATCCTCGACGCGGATGCCGACTTTTTCCACCGGAGTTACGAGATAGGTTTTGCCGTCCTCATCCTTGCGCAGAACGGAGGAGAAAAGCTGTACCAGCGCCGGGCGGCCAATCGGCGTTCCCATGTAGAACCAGGTGCCATCGGCTTTGATCTCCATGTCGAGATCGCCACAAAAGGCGGGGTTCCAGCGTTCGACGGGCGGCGCGCCTTTTCCGGAGCGGGCCGCGCGCGCTATCATTGCCTCAAGACTGACGGCGTCGCCGGCTTCAGCGAGACTTGATGTGCTCTTAGTCGTTTCATCGTCCATGGTCACGAAATAGTCACTGTTGTTTCGCTTGTCAGCCTTGTTCAGTGTTTTAAATTTCCCAAAGGGACGTGACGGTACGAATCGCTTCAGACACGTGCCGGCCTGGTCCGTTCCTCCCGCCCCGCACCATACCCGCGGGCCTCAACAAGGATCGAGACGGCATGAGCATTGTTTCCAAGAACGAAGTCCCCGGCGAAAAGCCCATGAGCGACAAGGAGATGATCGCCGAGGCCGAACGCGCGCTTGCGGACATCGCCCGGGTGCGCGATGGCGTCGGACAGGTGATCTTCGGCCAGGAAGCGGTGGTGGAGCGCACGCTGGTGGCGCTGCTGGCCGGCGGCCATGCGCTTCTCGTCGGCGTTCCGGGGCTGGCCAAGACCAAGCTGGTGGAAACGCTGGGCGTCGTGCTCGGCCTCGATGCGCGACGCATCCAGTTCACGCCGGACCTCATGCCCTCCGACATTCTGGGCTCGGAAGTGATGGAGCAGGATGAGAAGGGCAAGCGCTCCTTCCGCTTTCTCCCCGGTCCGATCTTCTCGCAGCTTTTGATGGCCGACGAGATCAACCGCGCCAGCCCGCGCACCCAGTCGGCCCTTCTCCAGTCGATGCAGGAATATCACGTGACCGTGGCCGGCCACCGGCACGACCTGCCCGCGCCCTTCCATGTGCTCGCGACGCAGAACCCGCTGGAGCAGGAAGGCACCTATCCGCTGCCGGAAGCGCAGCTCGACCGCTTTCTGATGCAGGTGGACATTCTCTATCCCGAACTCGAAGCCGAGCGCCGCATCCTTCTGGAAACCACCGGTGTGGGCGAGGCGGAAGCCGCCAATGTGCTGACCGCCGAGCGGCTGAAGGAAATCCAGATGCTGATCCGCCGCATGCCGGTGCCCGAAAGCGTGGTCGACGCCATTCTCCAGCTCGTGCGCACGGCAAGGCCGGGCGTTGGCAATCCCGACACCGACCGCCATGTGGCGTGGGGTCCCGGCCCGCGCGCCAGCCAGGCGCTGACCCTGTGCGCCCGCGCCCGCGCGCTCTATGATGGCCGGCTCGCGCCCTCGGTGGACGATGTGCGCGCACTTGCCGAACCCGTTCTCCAGCACCGCATGGCGCTCACTTTCGCGGCCCGTGCAGAAGGCATGACCGTGCGCGACGTGATCCGGCGTCTTGTGAAAACGCTCGACTAATGGGCGGCCTGCCCCAGATAGGATCTTGATGGCAAAGATCGGCGAAGTCTCCACACCGGTTGCATCGAACGATGCGCTGGTTCGCGCTCGCGCGCGGGCCGCGCTGATGCCTGACCTGCTGGTGGACGCCCGGCGCGTGGCCAACAATGTGATCGCCGGCTGGCATGGCCGCCGCAAGCGCGGCATCGGCGAGAATTTCTGGCAGTTCCGGCCCTATGTGGATGGCGAGGCCATCTCGCGCATCGACTGGCGGCGTTCGGCGCGCGACGATCATCTTTATGTCCGCGACCGCGAGTGGGAGGCTGCCCACACGGTGTGGCTCTGGGCCGACCCGTCGCCGTCCATGCTCTTCAAATCCTCGCTTGCGCCAACCGCCAAGGAATCGCGCGCGCTGGTCCTCACCCTTGCGCTGGCCGAGCTTCTGTCACGCAGTGGCGAACGCATTGCCTGGCCGGGCGTCACCGACCCGTTTTCCGCCCGCAACGGCGCGGAGCGGCTGGCGACGCAGCTCATGCATGCCCCGAGCCTTCCCGCGCGACCAGACCTCTTGCAGGTGCGCCGCTTCTCAGATGTGGTGCTGGCGAGTGATTTCATCGATCCGGTGGAAGAAACCATCGCCTGGCTCGACCAGCTGGCGGGCCGTGGCGCACGCGCCCATCTGATCGAGATTGCCGACCCGGCGGAGGAAAGCTTCCCCTATTCCGGCCGCACCGAGTTTGCCGACCCGGAAACAGGCGACAAGCTGACGGCAGGCCGCGCCGAAACGCTGGCCGACGATTATCGCCGGCTTTATCTCGCGCGGCGCGAAGAACTTGCCGGCTGGTGCAAGCGGCTTGGCTGGAGCTATACCGTGCATCACACGGACCGGCCAGCCGCACAGGCGCTCGTAACGGTCCACAACGCCATGAGCGTTGACGCAGGCTTCGGCATGGAGGGCGGGCTTTGAACTGGCTTTCCCTCTCTTTCGCACAACCGTTTCTGCTCTGGGGCCTGATCGCCCTGCCGGTGATCTGGTGGCTCTTACGTCTCACCCCGCCACGCCCGCAGACCGAAACCTTTCCGCCCCTGAAAATTCTGGCCCGCGTGGCAAAGCGGGAGGAGACGCCCCACAAAAGTCCGTGGTGGCTGACGCTGCTCAGGCTGCTGCTTGCCGCGCTGGTGATCCTGGCGCTTGCCGATCCCGTGCTGAACCCGCGCGAGAAGGCGGCCGGCGACGGCGCTGCGCTCGCCATCGTGCTCGACAATGGCTGGGCTTCCGCGCCTGACTGGGATGAACGCGTGGCCACCGCCGCACGCCTGATCGAAGATGCCCGCGCCAATGAACAGCCGGTCGTTCTGGCGCTCACGGCTGAAGAACAGAACCAGGAGATCGGCCCCTTCGACGCCGACACCGCGCTTGAACGGCTGAACGCCGCGCAGCCCCGCCCCGTGCCGGGCAACCGGCCCGCAATCTATGGCCGGGTGGCAGGCGCGCTTGAAGAGTTTCCGGGTGCGGCCATTGCGGTGCTCTCCGACGGGCTCGCGGAAACGGGCGATGAAGCGGCCTTCGGCGAACTCTTCACCAGCGGTCCGGGCGAAGTTCTCTGGGCAGCGCCCGAGCGGCTCGGCCTTCTCGCCGCAACGGATGCACAGAACACGGCGGAAGCCTTCGAAGTGACGGCGACACGCGCCGAAGGCGACACCGGGCCACGTCAGGCGGTCGCCTTTGCGAGCGACGACAGGGGCCGGCGCATTGCCGAAACCACGATCACGTTCGGCGTCGGCGAAACCCGCGCCGTGGGCGCGATGCGCCTGCCGTTTGAGCTGCGCAACGATTTCGTTTCCGTGGGGCTTGAGGGCGAAAACCAGGCCGCCGCCCTTCGGGTTCTCGACGAAAACAGCAAGCGCCGGCGCATCGGCCTGATCTCCCAGAGTGAGGCGGATCAGGCGCAGCCGCTTCTTTCGCCGCTCTACTATATCGAGCGCGCGCTCTCGCCCTTTGCCGACTTGTTGCAGCCCTCAAGCGCGGAACTGACGGAAGCGCTGCCGGAGCTTCTGGAGCAAAACCCCGCCGTGATCGTCATGGCCGATGTGGGCACGCTTCCCGCATCACCCCGTCAGGCGCTGATCGACTGGGTCAACGCCGGCGGCACGCTGGTGCGCTTTGCCGGCCCAAGGCTCGCCGCAGCCGAGAATGACGAAGACCTGCTGCCGGTGCGGCTGAGGCTGGGGGAACGCTCACTGGGTGGCGCGCTCTCCTGGACCGAGCCGCAGCCCGTGGCGGAGTTCCCGCCCAATGGCCCCTTCTCCGATCTCGCCCCGCCCCGCGACGTGACGGTGAACCGGCAGGTTCTTGCCGAACCTTCGCCCGACATCGTGGAACGCAGCTGGGCCAATCTGGCCGACGGCACACCGCTGGTAACCGGCATTGCGCGCGGCGAAGGGCAGATCGTGCTCTTTCACGTCACGCCGGAGGCCACATGGTCGAACCTGCCGATTTCCGGCAGTTTCGTGGAAATGTTGCGCCGGATCGTCCAGCTCTCGCGCAATCAGGGCGCCCTCAATGAGCCGGGCGCCGAAGGCGGTCGGGCGCTTGCCCCCTACCGCATGATTTCCGCCGACGGACGCCTCGTCCCGCCATCGGGCGATGCCGAACCGCTTGCCGCAGGTGCAACCGCCGTCACGCTCAAGAACCCGCCCGGAGGCCCCTGCCCCGATGACCGCGATCAGCTATG
>MRWG01000104.1_pt3 | contig 70247 bp, 69 predicted proteins | sample 1013341 | NCBI WGS metagenome assembly MRWG01 (sample SAMN06117577, study PRJNA244670) | biofilm metagenome | biome: Water; feature: Cathode Biofilm; material: Biofilm; isolation source: microbial consortium enriched at the cathode of a solar microbial fuel cell | place: USA: District of Columbia ...
CTCGCTTGGACGACCCCCTTTTTATCAGGGCCGGTCTCCGGGTGTTGCGCAGGCAGCCGCACAGATGCCTGCGCCTCGTATCATGGCCCTTGCGCGGGGCCATGGCGGGTGATCTCGATCGCCTGGCAGGATGGCATAGCGGGGTGAGGATCAGGTGAAGGGGGCGTGCGGCGGGGACGCAACACCTTGCCCGGATGAAGGTGCGCAGCCCTCTGTGGAAAACGGGAAACCGAAACCAAGAGGTCCGCGTTTTCTTTTCAGGCAGCTTCGCCCGCGCCCTTGCGTCATCGCGAAAATAAACGCCCGATATCCGGCGTACTGACCGGGCGGGCTGGTCTATGCTCCGGCCATGATGTTTGACCTGCCTGATTCCAAGACCCTGTATCAAGCTTTGCTGGACCGTGACGCCGCCTATGAGGGGCGCGCCTATGTCGGCGTGACCTCCACCGGCATCTTCTGCCGGCTGACCTGCCCGGCGCGCAAGCCGAAGTTCGAGAACTGCCGGTTCCATGCCACCCCCGGCGACTGTATCGAGGCGGGGTTCCGCGCCTGCAAGCGCTGCAAGCCCTTGGCCGCTGCCGCCGGCGATGATCCGATGGTGCAGGACCTGCTGGCGCGGCTGGAGGAACGGCCGGCCTACCGCTGGGGCGAAGGCGACCTTGCCCGGCTGGGGCTGGATGCCTCGACCGTGCGGCGCGCCTTCAAGCGGCATTTCGGCATGACTTTCCTGGAGATGGCGCGGCAGCGGCGGCTGCGCGAGGGCTTTACCGCGCTGAAGGCGGGCGAGCCGGTGATTGCGGCGCAGATCGATGCGGGGTTTGAAAGCGCCAGCGCCTTTCGCGCGGCCTTTGCCAGGCTGGTGGGGATTGCGCCCGGCGCCTTCCGCAAGGATGCGCTGCTGCTGGCGGACTGGATCGACACGCCTTTGGGCGCGATGATTGCGATCAGCTGCGCCCATCAGCTGCATCTGCTGGAGTTTGCCGATCGCAAGGCGCTGCCGCGGGAGGTGGCGAAACTGCAAAAGGCGCAGCCCGGCGGTTTGGGCTTTGGCCGCCCTGCGCCGACCGAACAGATTGCCGGGGAGCTGCGCGGCTACTTTGCCGGCGCGGGCGCGGATTTCCGCACCCCGCTGGCGCTGCATGGCACCGCGTTTGAACGCGAGGTCTGGCGCTGTCTGCTGGCCATTCCGGCGGGGGAGACCCGCAGCTATTCGCAGATCGCGCGGGAGCTGGGGCGGCCTTCGGCCGCGCGGGCGGTGGCGCGGGCCAATGGCACCAACCAGCTGGCGCTGGTGGTGCCCTGCCACCGGGTGCTGTCGGCGGATGGCGCGCTGACCGGCTATGGCGGCGGCTTGTGGCGCAAGCAAAGGCTGATAGAAATTGAGACAGGCTACAGACAAAGGATTTCAGCATGACATATTCCGACCGCGCGGGAGCTTTTGCGGCGCTGCACCAGCCGGGCAATCCGGTGGTGCTTTACAACATCTGGGACACCGGCAGCGCCAAGGCGGTTGCCGGGGCCGGGGCCAAGGCGCTGGCGACCGGCAGTTTCCCGGTGGCGGCGGCGCAGGGGTTTCCCGATGGCGAGCAGATCCCGCTGGAGTTCGTGCTGGGCAATGCAGAGCGCATCGTTGCGGCCACGGATCTGCCGGTGACGATTGATTTCGAGGGCGGCTATGCCAGCGAACCGGAGCAGCTGACCGTCAATGCGACGCGGCTGGCGCACACCGGCGCGGTGGGGCTGAACTTCGAGGATCAGGTGGTCGGCACTGCGGATCTGTACGGCATCATCGAGCAGGCCCGCCGGGTGACCGCGGTGCGGGCGGCCCATGCGGATATGTTCGTCAACGCGCGCACCGATCTGTTTCTGAAGGAAAAGGATGCCGCCAAGCACGGCGCCCTGCTGTCGGAGGCGCTGGAGCGCGGGGCGGCCTATGCCGAAGCGGGCGCCAACGGCTTTTTCGTGCCGGGGCTGAGCGATCCCGACCTGATTGCCCGGGTCTGCGAGGCGAGTGCGCTGCCGGTCAACACGATGATGCGCGGCATTACGCTGGAGACCGCGCGGCAGGCGGGCGTCGCGCGCTGCAGCTACGGGCCGATCCCGCACGCGAAACTGATGCAGGTGCTGGCGGAGCAGTTTCAGGCGCTGGAGTAGGCGGCTTGGCTGTGCGTTCGATCAATTGCTGATCTTGCGCCCGGCCGGCAGGCCGGGCAGCGCCGGGACATCAATTCAGGACGTTTCCAGGCAGTGGCGGCGGAAGGCGCGCTTGAGCATGTCCAGCTCGGCGCGCAGCAGCTCCACCTCGGCGCGCAGGTCGTCGGCCACCGCCTCGCCGCCGATCAGGGTGAAATCGCCCAGCCGGGTGCTGCTGGCGGCGTCGAAGACCACGAAGGTCTGCACCCCGTCGGCCACGGCCTCAGCCGGGACCGGCACCGCCAGCGTCCATTCGCCGCCGGTCTCGCCCTCGCTGAGCCGGACGTCCTGGACCGGCTGATCCTGGAACATCACAGTAATGTCCGGCCTGGCGCCGCTGGCGGGGGCGTTGCCGATCCGGCCTTCCCAGACGCCGTTGCGGAAGCGGATTTTGGTCAGTGTCAGATCGCTCATGTCAGGTCACTCATGTCCAGTCACACATGGGGCAGGGCGGCTCAGATCGCCGCGCGGCGGTGGCGCGAGAAGGTCAGGTCGCGCAGGATCACCTGGTTCATGTCGGGCGCCTCGAAGATCAGGTCGAACCAGATCTTTTCGATCCGCTTTTCGTTCAGGCGGGAATAGGCCAGGTCGAATTCCACCACGATGTTCTTTTCCTCCATCGGCAGCTCGCGCACGATCTGTTCGGTGTTGGGGCCGTGCTGGATGTTGAGCCGGGCGAAGATCTCGATCGGCTTTTCAGACTCGATGATGCTGTCCACCCGCAGGAGGTGCTGGCGGGTCATGCCGGTGGCGGCTTCGGGCGGCAGGTCAATGACCAGCGACAGGAAGGAGCCGTCGAATTTGAACACGTCCATGCGCAGCCCGAAGGGGGCGAGATCCTCCTCGCGGGTGTTGCGGAGCTGGCGCAGGGTCAGTTCGGAGAAGGCGCAGTCGTGGAACAGCTGCACCTCATCGCCCAGCCGCGCCTTGGGCGGGGCCGAGGCCAGACCGCGTTCGGGCAGGGGGCCGCGCCACAGCTCCGGGCGCCAGGACCAGTCGGTGCCATGCGGGCGCGGAAAGAAGGAAGAGCCGATCTGCGGCAGCGCCAGGCGGCCGTCGGCGGTGTGAATGAGCCGGTCCAGATGGGTGCGCAGCTGGCGGGCCTGGTTGCGCTGGCGGCGCAGCTCCGCCAGCGGTGCGCGCGCCGAGTCCTCAGCCGCTGCGCGCCAGCGGCGCAGGCTGCGCAGATGCATCAGCCGGTCCAAAATCCTGCCCATCGTGCTCTCTCTTGCCTGTTCGAGGTCTTGCTGGCCTGTCCGGCCCCGGCGCGGCTGGCCGCGGGGGCTGGCGGCAGTGTAACCGGGCCGCGCTATTGAAATAAACCGGCAATCCGCTGGCTGAGCCCGCGTTTTTTGCGGGGGGCGGCCGCTTTGGCCCCCGTATCAGGGCCTGCGGGTCGGAACCGGGGCCGCAGCGCTGCGGGTGCGGCTGCTGCCGGGGCCTGCGCGGCCTGCGCCTGTTCCAGGGCCGGCAAGGTGGAGGCCTCCAGCGTGCGGTGGGCCGCCTCGTTCAGCAGGGCGGCGCCATGGCTACCGAGGGCGCTGCTGCCATCGGGCGCGTAAAGCGCCAGCGCGATCAGGTGGCGGTCCAGCACAAAGGCGCCGCGCCAGTGCACCGGGCTGGCGCCCTTTGCCACGGCCTGAGGGAATTCCAGCCGCACCAGCGGCAGCAGCTGGTCCTCGCGGCTTTCCAGCAGCCGGGCGCCGGGGAACATGGCGGCGATGTCGCTGGCCCGCGGCGCCAGGGCGTTCTGCCTGGCGGGGCCGATGGAGGCGGTCAGCACCGCCGCCTTGCGGGCGCCGAACCAGCCGCGCCCTTCCAGGCGGCTGCAATGGGCGATCAGGGCAAAGCCGCCGCCGGCCTGCGGCAGGCTGCTGCGGCGGTCGAAACAGTAGCCTGCCGGCGCGGCCAGCATTACCTCGCCGTTGGCAAAGGGCATCACCTGGCCGTCCTTCCGGGCAACGGGGTCTGCGCTGCGGGCGGCAAAGGACAGCTCCTGCGGCGCAGGGCTGCAGGCGGTCAGCAGCGCACCGGTCAGCGCCGCGGCAACGGCCTTGGCCATTTGCCCAAAGATCGGCGCCTTTCCGCCGTCTGGCGGAAAAGGCGCGGGTTTTCCGCTGGTTGTTCTGCTCACTTCTGCCCCTGCCGGTCTTGTTTTTTCCCAAATTCATAGCGGGCGGGCGCGCAGACGGGCAAGAGCGAACCGGTCCCGGGCACCGGTGCCTTGCCTTGGCGTTGCAGCAATGCATAACGTTGGCGCACCTTGCCGCCACCCGGTCCGGAGGAACCATGCTGCACAGTCACAGCTACAGAGCGCATGAGGCCTTGGTGCGGTTTGCCCGGGTGCAGCCGCAGCTGTGGCGGCTGATGCTGGGGCTGGTGCTGGTGGCGGCGGTCAGTTTTGCGATGACGGCAGCGCTGCAGGTGACGGTGGCGGGGCTGTTCCCCGGCGCCTGGCTGCAAGGGCTGGCCGATGGCAGCAATCCGGGCGCGATGCTGGTGCTTTTGGGCAGCTTTGCCTTCCTGTCGCTGGGGGTGGCGATGGCGGCGCGGCTGTTCCATCAGCGCAGCTTTGCCACCGTGACCGGGCATCTGCGGCCGCTGGTGCGGCAGTTCGGCCGCGTCAGCCTGTACCTGCTGGGCCTCGGCCTGCTGCTGATGACCCTGCCGCCCTATGGCATGGGCCCGCCGATGACCCCGAACCTGCCGTTCTGGACCTGGCTGGGCATCCTGCCGCTGTCCGCCGCCGCGGTCCTGGTGCAGACCGGGTCTGAGGAAATCCTGTTCCGCGGCTATATCCAGCAGGCGCTGGCGGCGCGGTTCCGCAGCCCCGTGGTCTGGCTGGTGGTGCCCTCGGCGCTGTTTGCGCTGGGCCACTACCTGCCCGCCGACGCCGGGGAGAATGCGCTGCTGATCACCGCCTGGGCCGGGCTGTTCGGGCTGCTGATGGCGGACCTGACGGCGCGGGCCGGCACCCTGGGCCCGGCGATGGCGGTGCATTTCTTCAACAACGCCGCAGCACTCCTGCTGTTTGCCTCGCCGACCAGCCTGAACGGGCTGGCGTTGTACCTGATCCCCTTCGATATGGGCGACACCGGCAACCTGCGCCCGTGGATGGCCGTCGACTTTGCGCTGATGCTGGTCAGCTGGCTGACAGCACGGCTTGCCATACGCCGCTGATTGCAATTGCGGCAAATGCGCCTTATCTGGGGGGCAAACCGCGCCCCCGGAGAGGCAAGCAATATGAACTGGATCACCAACTACGTCCGGCCCAAGATCAACTCGATCTTTTCGCGCCGCGAAGTGCCCGAGAACCTGTGGCAGAAGTGCGATGAATGCGGCACCATGCTGTTTCACCGCGAGCTGAGCGACAATCAGAACGTCTGCACCAGCTGCGGCCACCACATGCATATCTCGCCGCGCGACCGTTTCACCGCGCTGTTTGACGGCGGCGTGTTCACCGAGGTCGCGGTGCCGGAGCCGCTGACCGATCCGCTGAAGTTCAAGGATCAGAAGAAATACCCGGAGCGGATCAAGGCCGCGCAGAAGAAGACCGGCGAGAAGGAAGCGATGCTGGTCGCCGCGGGCGAGATCGGCCGCACGCCGATCATCGCCGCCGCGCAGGACTTCTCCTACATGGGCGGCTCGATGGGCATGTATGTGGGCAACGCCATCATCGCCGCGGCGGAGGAAGCCGTGAAGCTGGGCCGCCCGCTGGTCTTGTTCTCTGCGGCCGGCGGCGCCCGGATGCAGGAAGGCATCCTGTCGCTGATGCAGATGCCGCGCACCACCGTTGCGGTGGAAATGCTGAAAGAGGCGGGCCTGCCCTATATCGTGGTGCTGACCCATCCAACCACCGGCGGGGTGACGGCGTCTTATGCGATGCTGGGCGATGTGCATATCGCCGAGCCGAACGCGCTCATCTGCTTTGCGGGCCCCCGGGTGATCGAGCAGACCATCCGCGAGAAGCTGCCCGACGGCTTCCAGCGGGCCGAGTACCTGCTGGACCACGGCATGCTGGACCGGGTGACCCCGCGCACCGAAATGCGCCAGGAGCTGATCACCATCATCCGGATGCTGATGGGCCTGCCGCCGCAGGTGGTGGGCGATCTGCCGGTGCCGGAGAAGGAAGAGGCGCCCAAGGCCGCAAATGCGCCGGCCGATGGCGCTCCCAGTGAAGAAGCTGCCGAGTAACCCGGCCTATAGTGAATCGCCTGGCCGCCTGGCCGGGCCGCGCCCGTCCTTTTCAGGGCGGGCGCTGTTTTTTGCCACCCAAGACTTTCCGATCTGACAGGACCAGGCTGATGACCCAGACCTCCGACGCGATCCTCGCCCGCATGATGGCGCTGCACCCCAAGATCATCGACCTGACGCTGGACCGGGTCTGGCGGCTGCTGGAAGCGCTGGACAACCCGCAGGACAAGCTGCCGCCGGTGATCCATCTGGCGGGCACCAACGGCAAAGGCTCGACCCAGGCGATGATCCGGGCGGGGCTGGAGGGGATGGGCAAGCGCGTTCATGCCTATACCTCGCCGCATCTGGCGCGCTTTCACGAGCGGATCCGGCTGGCGGGCGAGCTGATCTCGGAAGAGCATCTCACCGAGGTGCTGGACGAGTGCTATGCCAGGAACGGCGGCGAAAACATCACCTATTTCGAGATCACCACGGTGGCGGGGCTGCTGGCGTTTTCCCGCACGCCTGCGGATTACACGCTGCTGGAGGTCGGCCTGGGCGGGCGGCTGGATGCGACCAATGTGATCACCCCGGCGCTCAGCGTGATCACCCCGGTTTCGATTGACCATGAACAGTTCCTGGGCAACACGCTGGCGAAGATCGCAGGCGAAAAGGCGGGCATCATCAAGCGCGGCGTGCCGGTTGTGGTTGGCCCGCAGCCTGACGAGGCGATGGAGGTGATCGAGGCCACTGCTGCACGCCTCGGCGCGCCGCTGATCGCCTATGGCCAGCACTGGCATGTCTGGGAGGAGCGCGGGAGGCTGGTGTTTCAGGACGAAACCGGCCTCTTGGATTTGCCGCTGCCGGTTCTGCTGGGCGCGCATCAGATCCAGAACGCCGGTGCGGCGCTGGCGGCGCTGCGCCATCTGGGTGCCGATGAGGCGGCTTGCGAAGCGGCGATGCTGCACGCCGAATGGCCCGCGCGGATGCAGAAACTGAAGACCGGCCCGCTGGTTGAGGCCGCGCCGGAGGCGGAGCTGTGGCTGGACGGCGGCCACAACGCCGCGGCGGGCGTGGCGCTGGCGGATGTTCTGGCCAAGCTGCCGGAGCGCCCCACGCATCTGATCTGCGGCATGCTGAACACCAAGGATGTGCGCGGCTACATGGCCCCGCTGGCCCCGCATGTTGCAAGCCTGACGGCGATCTCGATCCCCGATGAGGTGAACACGCTGAGCGCCGGGGAGACCGAGGCCGCGGCCAGATCGGTGGGCATCGAGGCGGGCACTTCGGAAAGCCCGCTGGCGGCGCTGCAGGCGATCATCGCCAGGGACCCGCAGGCGCGGGTGCTGATCTGCGGCTCGCTGTATCTGGCCGGCCACATCCTGCGCGAAAACGGCTGATCCTAGGATTCGGGCGGTGCGTTGTGCGAAAGCAGCCGCGCCTCCAGCAGGCGCTGTGCCTGATCAATAATGCACAAGCGGGTGTTTGAGCGGTTGTTGTGGCGCACAAGTTTGACCGCGCCCGCGAGTGTGGCCAGAGATCCGGCGCCGCCCACCCAGAGGCCGACCAGAGCAGGCACACCGGTGACGGGCGCCGTCAGTCCGACGCCGATCACTATTGCCGTGACGCCGATGCCAGTGATTACATAGTCGGAGAGCGGCGGCGCCTTCTCGTTTTCCCGCGCCCGGGCCTGAGCCAGGAACTGCCGCCACCCTTCCACTTCCTCATAATCCCATTCGGCACGCGGGCGGTCAGTGCCGCTCCATTCCAGAATCTGCGAGGGATCCGCCGACAGCATGCCGACGCCATCGTCCAGGTCCTCGGGGCTGAAGGCATCGGGCTGCGGCAGACGCACGGAAACGCGGCCTAGCTGGCTTGGCGCAGGCTGCGGAGTTTGGATTTGACTTTTGCTGCGCCCTTGGCCGCACCCTCAGGAGAGCTGGCCTCCGGCGCCTGTTCTGCAATCAGCTTGGCAATGCGCCGGGAGGTTTCCTGAGCAACAAGGGCCTGGCGCCGTTTGCGGTATCTGGATGACACGGCGGCGATCAGGCTGACCGCCGCGGCCAGGATCAGGACGGCGGGCACCGCGACCAGAGGATCGGGTGCAGGTTTGTAGGCGGCAACAAAAACGAGGCTGGCAACGATGCCGGAAGCGGCACCGCCAAGGGTTGCCAGGACGTCCTGCCAGGTGGAGCTGTACATCTCGCGCCCGCAGGCGGCCTGTGCGTCGGTCCAGCGCGGGCTTGTTTGGGTGGTCATGATCAACCTCCGTTCAGGCCGCCAAGGATAAGCGCGACACGCGAAGATTGCAATCTCCCCGGCCGTGGCGGCCGGAAGTTACCCGCCGCTTCCCCAGTCCTTGTCCTGCATTTCCCTGAGGCGCGAGGCGGTGCGTTCGAATTCAAAGGTGCCTTCGCCCTCAACATAAAGCATCTCGGGCTGCGCCGCCGCCGAACAGATTAGCCGCACCTTGGCCTCATACAAAGCGTCGATCAGGGTGACGAACCGCTTGGCCTCGTTGAAGTTGTTGCGCGAGAGGCGGGGGATGTCCTCCATCACCAGCACTTTCACTTCCTCGGCGATGGCGAGGTAGTCGCCCGGCCCCAGCATCTTGCCGCACAAGTCATAGAACGTGGCCCGCGCCACGCCGTTGCGGAAGGCGGGCAGGGTGACTTCGCGGCCCTTCACCTCCAGCGTCAGCGGCTGCGCCGGGCCGCCCGAGAGATCCTCCCAGATCGCGCGGATCTGGGCGCGGGCCTCTGCGTCCACCGGCGAGAAATAGACCTGCGCGCCGGTCAGCCGGTCCTGGCGGTAATCGGTGGCGCTGGCCATCTCATGCACGTCCATCTGCGCCTTGATCAGGCCGATGAAGGGCAGGAACAGCTGCCGGTTCAGGCCGTTCTTATAAAGGTCGTCCGGCACCCGGTTGGAGGTGGTGATCACGGTGACCCCGCCGGCAAACAGCGCCTCGAACAGGCGGCCGACGATCATCGCGTCGGTGATGTCGGTGATCTGCATCTCGTCAAAGGCCAGCAGCCGCACCGACTCCGCCACGCCCTTGGCCACCGGCGCCAGCGCGTCCTCCACCCCGTTCTTGCGGGCTTCGTGCATCTGGGCGTGGATTTCCTGCATGAAGGCGTGGAAATGCACCCGGCGCGCGGGGATGCCGTCGAGGCTGTCGACAAACAGGTCCATCAGCATCGACTTGCCGCGGCCGACACCGCCCCAGAGGTAGAGCCCCTTGACCGGCTCATATTCCGCCTTGCGGAAAAAGCCGCGTTTCACCGGCGGCGCCCTGAGGCCTTCGGCAATGCGGTCGAAATGGGGAAGCACGGCTTCCTGCGCCGGGTCCGGCTTCAGGTCGCCTGCGTCAATCTTCTGCCGGTACAGCGTGGTCAGATGGGTCATGGGAGAAGGGATAGCGCGGGGCGCGGGGGATGGGAAGCGGGGCAATCAAGATTGAAACAGCGGCGGGTCCGGGGAGTTTGTGCGCCTCGCATCAAATATTCTTAATCATGTGCGCAAAATTCCTGATTTGACCGGCCGGCAAATTTCCCTGAGTGTTCCGCAGCTTGTCAGGAGAAAGCCGATGGACCGTTCCGCGCCGCTGTTTACCCCCGTTTTGATCGTGGGCTGCATCATCATCATGGTGAGCTTTGCGGTGCGCGCGTCGTTTGGCGTGTTCCAGATCCCGATTGCCGAGGAGTTCGGCTGGCTGCGGTCGGAGTTCTCATTGGCGATTGCCATTCAGAACCTGGCCTGGGGCATCGGGCAGCCCATTTTCGGCGCCATTGCCGAGAAGATCGGCGACCGCAAGGCGATTGTCATGGGGGCCATCGTCTATGCCGCAGGCCTTGTGCTGAGCGCCTGGTCCACGACGCCGTTTGAGATGCAGGCCTATGAGTGGCTGGTGGGGTTTGGCATTGCGGGCACCGGGTTTGGCGTCGTGCTGGCGGTTGTGGGGCGGGCAAGTTCCGATGAGAACCGCTCGATGTCGCTGGCGGTGGTCACCGCTGCCGGCTCGGCGGGGCAGATTTTCGGGGCGCCGGCGGCGGAGTGGATGCTGGGCTTCCTCAGCTGGCAGAGCGTGTTCCTGATTTTTGCCGGTGTGGTGCTGGCGCTTATCCTGACCTTGCCGCTGATGCGGGCGCCGGAAGCGGCCAGCAAGGCGGAGCTGGAAGAGAGCATGGGCGCGATCCTGATGAAGGCGTTCAAGGATCCGTCCTATACGCTGATCTTCCTGGGCTTTTTCAGCTGCGGCTATCAGCTGGGCTTTATCACCGCGCATTTCCCGGCCTTCGTGACCGAGATGTGCGGGCCGATCCTGCCGGGCGGGGCGCTGCATGCGATCGGGATCACCACCACCTCGGCGCTGGGGGCGGCGGCGATTTCGCTGATCGGGGCGGCCAATGTAGGGGGTACGCTGCTGGCGGGCTATCTGGGCAAGCGGTATTCCAAGAAATACCTGCTGGCGGCGATCTATACCGGGCGGACTATTGCGGCGGCAGCCTTCATCCTGTTCCCGGTCACGCCGCTGAGCGTCATCGTCTTCTCGGTCGCGATGGGGTCGTTGTGGCTGGCGACGGTGCCGCTGACCTCGGGCCTGGTCGCGCATATCTACGGGCTGCGCTACATGGGCACGCTGTACGGCATCGTGTTCTTCAGCCACCAGCTGGGCAGTTTTCTGGGCGTCTGGCTGGGCGGGCGGATGTATGACACCTATGGCGATTACACCATGGTCTGGTGGATCGGTGTGGCGGTCGGGGCGTTCAGCGCGATTGTGCATCTGCCGGTGAAGGAACGGCCGCTGCCGCCGGCGGCGCTGGCGGCATAACGCCAGCGGTCTGTTCCGGGGCTTCGGCGGGACCGGGGCCGGCCCGCTGCCATTGGGCTTGAACCAATGGCGCACCAATGGCAGCCCCCGGAGTATTTCCGGAAAGATGAAACTGGCGGGTTGGGTCAGCCGAGGCCGCGGCGGTGGTTTTGGGCGATGATCTCCAGCACCTCATCGGTGTGGGTATAGGGCAGGCCGTGGCCTGCGCCCGCGATTTCCTCCTGCCGGACCGAGCGGGCGCGTTCGGCCAGGCGGCCGGGGGAGGTCGGCGGGATCACCGCGTCCTCCTGGCCCCAGATGGCCAGGGCCGGCACACCCTTGCTGTGCAGGCTGCGCAGCTCTTCGGTGAAATCCTGGTTCAGGATGCCGCGCAGCGAGGCGAGCACCGCGGGAATGAAGCCGCGGTAGCGCAGCTCCTGCTGCTGCAAAGCGGTGATGCCGGGGATGGAGGAGGGCAGATTGCGCCCGGCCCGGGTGCCGCGGATGTGCAGGGCCGGGTAGAGGGCGTGCATCAGCCAGTCTCCGATCAGGGGAACATCGCGGATGATCCGGGTGAGCCGGTCCGGGCTGCGGCCGAAGCCGGCCGGGGCGAGCAGGATCAGCTCGCGCAGGCGGCCGGGATGGGCGGCGGCAAAGGCGGTGGCGATGGCGCCGCCCATGGAATAGCCGATCAGGGTAACGTCATTACCCGCCTCCTGATCCGCCAGCAGCTCCTCCAGCTGGGTGAGGAAGAAGGCGCGGTCCTGCGGGCCGCCGGGCCGGTCCGAGAAGCCGCGCCCGTAGAGGTCGTAGGTCAGCACCCGGTAGCCCATGGCGGCCAGACCCCAGGCGACGCCGTTCCAGACATAGGAAGGCGTGGTGAGCCCGTGAACGCAGACCGCAACGGGGCCGCGCAACGGCCCCTGCCAGCGGTAATGGGTGAGGCCGCCGGAAAGCCGGGCAAAGGCGCCGGGCGCGGTTTGCCGCGCCGCCGCGTTCATCGGCTTGCGCAGCCGTTCGCGCAGCGGCGGGGCAAGGATCAGGATCAGAAGGGCTGCCGCGGAAAGCAGCAGCCAGGTCATGGCTTGCTCTGCCACTTCTGCAGGATGTGGTGGCTGGTCATCAGGTCCAAGTGGGCGCCGCCGCCGTTCTTGAACAGGGTGATCCGGGACGGGTCATAGGCCGGGAAGCTGTCCAGGGCGTAGAAATCGGCCAGCACGTCGCTGCGCTGGATGGTGCCTGCGGCCAGCGGGATCTTGAATTCGCCGATGTGGTCGAGGGTGGTGTCGAAGCTGTCGCAGTAGATCTGCGCGCGTTTCAGCGCCGCGTCATCGGCCTCGCGCATGTCGGGGCGGTAGGCGCCGATCATGTTGAGGTGCTGGCCCGGGCGGAGCCAGCCGCCCTGGATCACCGGCTGGGACGACATGGTGCAGGTGACGATGATGTCGGCAGCCTTGACGGCGGGTTCCAGATCGGGCGCGTGGTTGGTGCCGGGATACTGGGCGCAAAGCTCCTGCGCCTTGGAGGCGGTGCGGTTCCAGACGCGGATCTGCGCCTGCGGGAAACCGGCCCCGAACGCCTCAATGAGAGACGCGCCGACGGTTCCGGCGCCGACGATCAGCACCTCCTGCGCGTCGGGGTTGGCCAGCCGCAAGGCGCCGAGCAGGCTGTCGCCGGCGGTCTTCCACTTGGTGACGAGGTGGAAGTCGACGAGGGCTTCAAGGGTGCCGTCGGTGTCGGAGTAGAGGCAGACGGAGCCGTTGACCATCGGCTTGCCCGCGTCCGGGTTGCGCGGGAAGATGTTGGCGGTTTTCACCGCCAGGCCCAGCCCGTCGATCCAGGCGGAGCGGCTGAGCAGCGTGTCGGGGTCGCGGTAGAGGAAGGTATCGCCGATCTCTGCCTTGGGCAGATTGTGGCTGGCGGCCAGCGCATCAGTGAAGCTGACCCAATCGAGCAGCGCCTCGCCCTCTTCAAAGGGGATGAACGGGATGGTCATGTGCCTGTTGTCCTTCTGCATGTGCCGTCTCAGGCGGCCTCTTGGTCTGTCAGCAGCCCGGCCTGCACCAGCCGGGCCGCGAAGGGCGCGGGGGCGGTGAACAGATGGGTCTGCCAGCCGCGCGCACGGGCGGCCTCGATGTTTTCGGGGCGGTCGTCGGTGAACAGCAGATGCTGCGGCGCCACCCCGGTTTCGCGTTCGAGAATGGCATAGATTTCCGGCTCTGGCTTGACGCATTTCAGATGCGCGGAGACAAATGTGCGGTCAAAGCCACGCAGGAAGGGGTAGGTTTCGCAGGCCAGCTCAAACGTCTCCGCCCCGAAGTTGCTGAGGGCAAAAACGGGCGTGCCGCGCGCCTGCAGCGCCTGCATCAGGCGGACGGTGCGGGGGATAGCGCGCGGCACCATCTGCAGCCAGCAATCGTGCCACCAGCGGATTTCCACGGCCCAGTCCGGGTGCTGGTCCGCCAGCGCATAGACGCTGCCGCGGAAGGGGTGGCCGCGGTCGACGTTCAGATTCATTTCGTGCAGGGGGACCTGTTCGAACAGCTGGCGGCGGCGGGCTTCGCCGATGCGGCTGTCGTAGAAGCGTTCCGGCTCCCACTCGATCAGCACGCGGCCGATGTCGAAGACGACGGCTTTGATGGGCATCGCGGTCATCCTTCTGCGCGCGGGCGGGGCCGCGGGGCGGGGCGGTTGCGGCGGGTCTCGCGCCAGACGGAGACCAGGCCGGAGGCGATGATCAGGGCGCTGCCGGCCCAGACCGCCGGATCCGGCCATTCGTTGAAGATCAAAACACCCCAGAGGACCGACATCGGCATCGCGATGTACTCAAAAGGCGCGGCCAGTGCGGCCTCGTTCATGCGGTAGGCCTGGCTGACCAGGTAGCCGCCGATGGAGCCGGCCAAGCCGACCCCGATCAGGTAGGGCCAGTCCTGGGGGGCAGGCCAGATCCAGGCGCGCAGGAGGAAGCCGAAGGCGGGGCTGCCGCCGGTGGCAAAGCGGCCGTCGCCAAAGATCAGCCCGGCCAGGGCGCTGAGGATCAGGAAGCCCATCATCGGGTAGAAGGCGAGCGTCGCGCCGGCCTCTGTCCCGCCTGCGCGGCGGGTCAGCACGTGCAGGGTGGCATAGCCGCAGGCGCCGAGGAGCGGCAGGATGGCGGCGGGCTGGAAGCTGCCGGGGCCGGGGCGCATGATGATCAGCACGCCCAGAAAACCGGCAAAGACCGCGCCCCAGCGCCAGGGGCCGGGGCGCTCGCCCAGGAACAGCGCTGACAGGGCGGTGACGATCAGCGGGGTGGCAAAGGCGATGGCCACAGCCTCGGCCAGCGGCAGGATGGCGATTCCGGTGAAGAAGAAGATGTTGGCAAAGAACACCACAAGGCAGCGCGCGAGGTGCAGCTTGGGCTGGTGGGTGCGCAACAGGTGGTAGCCGCCCTCAAGCGGCACGATGATGGCCAGCATCACTGCCACCGCGATGACGGAGCGGAACAGGACGACCTCGTACAGCGGGTAATCGCCGGACAGGAATTTGAAGATCATGTCGATGACGGAGAAGGCAATGCCTGCGCCTGCCGCGGCAAACAGGCCGGGGACGCTGACTTTGACCTCTGCGTTCATCTGTGCCGCCTCCTGCTCCCTGAGTTTGATCAGTGGCGGATTTGGTGTGGCCGGGCAATGGGAGGGGGCGTAAAAATGCAATTTTTCCGGGCAAAATTCCGGGCCGGAATTTTGGGCCGCAGAACGCTGAGTGGCAGCTGTGGGAAAAGGCTTAGTGATTTGCTGAGAAGCGGTTCAGGGGCAGGTCTGCCCCCGAACGCGCCTGCCCGAGTGTTCGACGGCCTGCGCCCGCCTCAAGGCCAAGCCGTGCTGCGCACGGTCCGCTGGCGCGGAGCCTTGACCCGGGATCAGGCCTGTTTGGCGGCGCGCAGCTCACGCTCCAGCGCATCCAGGAAGCGGGAGCGGTCGGCCTTGGTGAAGCCCTTGCCGCTGCCGCCTGCGCCCAGAGGGTTGGCGGCGCGCAGGTCGGCCATCAGGTCGCGCATTGCCAGCTGCTGGCCGATGTTGGCTTCGGTAAAGCGCTCGCCGTTGTGGCGCAGCACGCGGGCGCCGGCCTCGATGCATTTGGCGGCGAGCGGAATGTCACCCGTCACCACCACATCGCCCGGGCCGCAGCGGTCCGCGATCCACATGTCGGCCACATCGGCGCCCTCGGCCACGATCACATTTTCGACCAGCGGGTTCTGCGAGGGGCGCAACCCGCCGTTGGAGACCACGAACATGCGCAGCCCGTGGCGGGTGGCGACCCGTTCGGCCTCCTGCTTCACCGGGCAGGCGTCGGCGTCGATGTAGAGGGCGGTCACTCTGCCGCCTTTTTGTCAGCCGCGGGTTTGGCGTCTGCCTTAGCCTCTGCCTTGGAGGCCGGTTTGGCCTTGCGGGCGGGTTTCCTGACCTTGAATTCCTCCGGGATTGGCATCCGGTTGAAGGCGTCGAGACCGGCGATCTTGTAGGCCTCGGCCAGGGTCGGGTAGTTGAAGGTGTTCTGCACGAAGTAATCCACCGTGCCCTTGAGGTTCAGAACGGCCTGGGCGATGTGAATGAGCTCTGTCGCGCCTTCGCCGACGATCTGCACGCCCAGCACCCGGCGGGTTTTCAGCGAGAACAGCATTTTCAGCATGCCGTGCTCCAGCCCCATGATGTGGCCGCGCGAGGTTTCGCGGAAGCGGGCGACGCCGACCTCGTAAGGAATGCCGCGCTCCTTCAGCTCTTCCTCGGACATTCCGCAGGTGGACATTTCCGGCACCGAATAGATGCCGTAGGGGTACCAGGGGCTTTCCGGCAGGGTCGGGGTTTCCAGCGCGTGGCAGGCGGCGACGCGGCCCTGCTGCAGCGAGGTGGAGGCCAGCGACGGGTGGCCGATCACGTCGCCGGTGGCGTAGATATGCGGCACCGCGGTCTGGTAAGTCTTGCGGTCGACCGACAGGCGTCCGCGGTGGTCGGTCTTGAGGCCCACGGCATCGAGGTTGAGCGCCTCGGTGGCGCCCATGCGGCCGGCCGCGAACAGCAGCATTTCGGCGCGCACGTGGCGGCCGTTGGCCAGCGACACCTCGATATGCTCGCCCGCGTCCTCGATGCTTTCCACCGCAGACCCCAGCCGCAGGTCGACGCCGTTTTCGCGGATCTGGTGGGTGAAGTCCTGGATCAGGGTCTTGTCGATGAAGTCGAGGAAGGTCTCGCGCGGCTCGATCAGGGTGACGCGCACGTCCAGCGCGGAGAACATGGTGGCATATTCCACCCCGATGACGCCGGCGCCAATGACCACCAGCGAGCGCGGGATCCCGGCCATTTCCAGGAACTCGTCGCCGTCGACGACGGTCTTGCCGTTGAAGGGCACGTAGTCCGGGCGGTAGGTGCGGGTGCCGGTAGCGATCAGGAACTTCTCTGCCGTCAGCCGGGTGGATTCGCCGGCCTCGGTGGCCACCTCGACCTCGTTCGGGCCGATGAATTTCGCCAGCCCGTTCAGGGTGTCGACGTGGTTGCGGTTGAACTGGTGCTCCAGCACGTCAACCTCGTAATCGAGGGTCATGTGCAGGCGCGCCTTCAGATCCTCGGCGCCGATCTGGTCTTTGACGCGGTAGGAGCGGCCGTAAAACGAGCGCTCGCGCCAGCCGGAGAGGTTCAGCACGGTTTCGCGCAGGGTCTTCGACGGGATGGTGCCGGTGTGCACCGACACGCCCCCCAGCCGGTCCTTGCGGTCGATCACCAGCACCCGGCGGTGCAGCTTGCCCGCCTGGATGGCGGCGGCGCGGCCCGAGGGGCCGGAACCGATGATGATCAGGTCATAATCAAATTCGTCACTCATGGCCGCGTTCCTTGTGTTCAGTTCTGGTACAGCGCGTCGGCGTGGAAGGAGATATGCTCCTCCATGAAGGTCGACACGAAGAAATAGCTGTGGTCATAGCCCGGCTGCATCCGCAGGATGGCTTGCTGGCGGCGCTCGGCCACCGCATGGGCCAGCGCTTCGGGCTTCAGCAGGTCGATGAACTGGTCGGAGGTGCCGGTGTCGATCAGGAGCGGGCCGTCAAAGCCCTTGTCCCGCATCAGCAGGGTGGCGTCGTGCTTGGCCCAGGCGGATTCATCGTCGCCCAGGTAGGCGTTCAGCTGCTTGCGGCCCCAGTCCGACTGGGTCGGGTGGGAGATCGGCGCGAAGGCAGAGACCGATTTGTAGCGGCCCGGCAGGTTCATCGCCAGGGTCAGCGCGCCGTGGCCGCCCATGGAATGGCCGGTGATCGCCTGGCGGTCCAGGTCGATTGCGAAAGTGTCGCCCAGCAGTGCCGGCAGTTCCTCCGCCACATAGTCCCACATTTGGAAATGCGGCGCCCAGGGCTGTTGCGTGGCGTTCACGTAGAAGCCTGCGCCCTGGCCCAGATCATAGGCCTCATCATCGGCCACGCCCTCGCCGCGGGGGGAGGTGTCGGGGAAGACGATGGCGATGCCCTGCTCGGCGCACCAGGCCTGGGCGCCTGCCTTGGTCATCGCGTTTTCATGGGTGCAGGTGAGGCCCGAGAGATACCACAGCACCGGCACCGGGCCGTCCTTGGCCTCCTCCGGCAGGAACAGGCCGAAGGTCATGTCGCCGCCGGTGGCGCTGCTGGCGTGTTTGTAGACGCCCTGGGTGCCGCCAAAGGCGCGGTTCTCGGAAACGGTTTCCATGGGTGAGGCTCCTCAAATCTGTTAGCCCTATCGCTATCCGCAGATTGCCGCAGCGTCCAGCGGGAGGGCGGCGGCAAGGCCGGTTTTTGCGGCAGAAGGCTTGCGAAACCGCAAACATCCGGGGCTTTGGGCGGCTGGCGGCGGCAGCCGCCGCGCCTGGGGTTCTGGACAGCGGCGGCGAAAACCGGGACAGTCTGCCGCCAGAACAACAGGGAGGCCAAGGGCCATGAGCGATTTTCTGAGGCTGACACCGGAGGCTGCGGAGGCGGAGGTGGAGCGCCCGTCGCCGGAGAAGGTGCTTGCGGGCGATCCGGTGTTCACCACCTGGAACGCGGAGGAGCTAGACGGGCTGTACTGCGGCATCTGGCAGTCGACGCCGGGCAAGTGGCGGATATCCTATGACGAATGGGAATACTGCCGGATCCTGGCGGGGCGGTCGGTGATCACCAGCGACGACGGCACCGAATACCCGCTGGCGGCAGGCGACAGCTTCATCCTGCGGCCCGGCTTCAGCGGCACCTGGGAGGTGATCGAGACCACCCGCAAGGACTATGTGATCCGGCTTTAGGAAACCCAGGCGATCACCGCCGGCACGGTGACGATCGACAGAATGGTGGAGATGAAGATGGCGGCGGAGGCCCGGTGCGGGGCCACGCCGTAGTGCTGCGCCAGCATATAGACATTGCCCGCCACCGGCAGCGATGCAGCAGCGATGGCAACGGCGGCTGAGAATGGTGCGGCGGGGATCAGCCACAGCACCGCGAGGGCGACGCAGGCCGGGTGCAGCACCAGCTTGGCAAAGCTGAGCCAGCCCGCGACCTGCACCCGCTCCGCCGATTTCGAGGCCAGCGACGCGCCGATGGCGAAGAGGGCTCCGGGCGTGGCGGCGCCGCCGAGGATGGTGAGGAAATCGTTTGCAGGCTCCGGGATCGGCAGCGCGGAGGCTGACCAGGCAAGGCCCGCAACGATGGACAGGATCATCGGATTTTTCAGCAGGCCCAGCCCCACCAGTTTCAGGGTCGCCAGACCAAGCCCCTGGCCGCGGCCCGCGTTGATCAGAATGACGATCAGCGAGGAGAACACCACCAGATCGACGCTGAGCACCACCATCATCGGCGCCGCGGAGGCCGGGCCGAACAGGATCGCCATCATCGGCAGCCCCAGAAACCCCACATTGCCGATCGCCGCGCATTGCGCCTCCACCGCGGCGGTGGGCACGTCCAGCCCGCGGATCACGGCGACGGCCGTCACCAGCAGGTAGACCGCCAGGGTGCCCGCCAGATAGCCGAGGATCAGCGTGGGGTCGAAGACCTCGGCAAAGGACAGGTTGGCGGCAAAGCCGAAGATCATCGCCGACAGCGGGAAGTAGAACACGAAGCGGGTGAGATAGGCGGTGGCGTCTTCGGTGAAGAAGCGGCTGCGCCCGGCCCAGTAGCCAAGGCCGATGATTGCGAAGAAGGGCAGGGTGCGGAAAAAGATCTCGGCCATGGGGGATTGGTAACAAGGGCTGACCAATTGGCAAAGGCTGTTTTTTAAGCTGGCTTTGAGCAGGCGAGGGGCGTGCTCCCGCCTGTTCATGGTCATTCGAAGAATGCCCTTCGCAGTTGGGCGTGGCCCCGTGCTGCGCACGGGGCAGGGTTTTTGCTGAGAGCGCCTGGTCAATTGTGTGACCGGGCTTTCCTGCGTCAAGGGTGAACCGCGCTAAGGCGCGGCGGCGGCGCCGCCCTTGACCCAAGAAAGCCCAGTGGGGGAATACGCCCCCGCAGCGCGTCAGCGCTGCCGGGCCCAACCGGGGAGGGGCAGCCTTTGGCTGCTCCGGAGCGGGCGGGAGGGCCTCGCTGCGTTTCTAGCCGCTGCCGATCAGCGCGCCTGCGCCCAGCACCAGGGCGCCGCCCAGCACCACCTGCATGGTGGCGCGCCAGAACGGGGTTTGCATGAATTTGTTCTGGATCCAGGCGATCGCCCACAGCTCCACAAACACGATCAGCAGGGCCAGCGTGGTGGCGGTCCAAAATTCCGGGATCAGATAGGGCAGGGCGTGGCCAAGGCCGCCCACGGTGGTCATGATGCCGGAAGCCAGCCCGCGTTTAATGGGAGAGCCGCGGCCCGAAAGCTCGCCATCATCCGAGGCGGCCTCGGTGAAGCCCATCGAGATGCCGGCCCCGACCGAGGCCGCCATGCCGACCAGAAAGGTGGTCCAGGTGTCCTGGGTGGCAAAGGCGGTGGCGAAGATCGGCGCCAGGGTGGAGACCGAGCCGTCCATCAGCCCGGCCAGCCCCGGCTGCACCCAGGTCAGCACGAATTGGCGGTGGGCGGCGCGGTCTTCATCTTCGCGGGTATCGGCGTCCAGATGCGCCTCCTCAAGCGCGCCGGCGCGGGCCTGATGGCCGGCCTCAGCCGCGGCCAAGTCGCCCAGGAGCTTGCGGGTGGCGGCGTCCTGGGTGCGGGCGGCGGCGTGTGTGTAGAAGCGTTCGGCGTCGCGTTCCATCGCGCGGGCCTCGTCGCGGATGCGGTCGAGGCTCAGGTTCTCCATCAGCCAGACCGGGCGGCGGGCGTAGTAGCCTGCCACATGCTCGCGCCGGATCAGCGGGATCGCCGGGCCGAACCGGTCCTCGTGCAGGGCAATGAGCCGGGCGCGGTGCTCGTCCTCCTCGGCGGCCATGCCGTCGAACATCGCCGCGGTTGCCGGGTAGTCCGCCCGCAGCCGCGCCGCATAGCTGCGATAGATGCGCGCATCGTCCTCCTCGGAGGCAATCGCCAGGGCCAGGACCTCCTGCCCGGTCAGGTCCGAAAAGTGCTTGCGCTGTGTGAAAAACCGCATAATCCGCCCTCTTTTAGAATTATTCTAAATATAGCGGATCGCTGTGCCGCCGCAAGATGGCGCGCCAGCCTTGTTGCAAAGAGGCGGTGCGGATTACATTAGAGACAGATCCTGCGAGCCGCAGCCCCTATCCCGAGGAGCCCTTATGAACCAGCAAGCCAGCGTCCTGCGCACCGGCCGGAAATTCGACCAGGTCCTGGAGGGCGCGCGCGAGGTGTTCCTGGCGGATGGATTTGAAGGCGCCAGCGTCGACAACATCGCCAGGGCGGCGGGGGTCTCCAAGGCGACGCTCTACAGCTATTTCCCCGACAAGCGGGTGCTGTTCATGGAGGTGGTGCGCTCTGCCTGCGTGCAGCAGGCGGACGCTTCGCTGGAGCTGGCGCCGGGCAGCCGCGGGCCGCGGGAGGTGCTGCGGGCGGCGGCGGAGCGGGTGCACGGGGTGCTGCTGGGCGGCTTCAGCCTGCAGCTGTTCCGCATCTTCGTGGCCGAGGCCGACCGGTTCCCGGAGCTGGGGCCGATGTTCTACGAAAGCGGTCCGATGACGCTGCACGGGGAGATCCAGGACTATATGGAGGCCGCTGCGGCGCGCGGCGAGCTGAAGATCGAGGATGCGGATCTGGCCGCCGCGCAATTCATCGAGCTTTGCAAGGCGGATGTTTTCCTGCGGTTCCTGTTCAAGATCGACACCGAGTTCACCGAGGCCGAGCGCGAGCGGGTGATCAGCGGCGCCATCGACACGTTCCTGGCGCGGTTCGGCGCCTGAGAGACCGGCCCCGCGGGGGCGGCGGTCCGGTCAGTGGGTTGTGAAGCTGTTGGGCGTGCTGCGATAGGTTTCGTGGCAGCTGAGGCAGCTTTGCATCAGGCCGGGCAGGGTGCGGCGCAGACCGCTGAGCGAGCCGGTGTTGAGGTCCTTGGCCGCGGCTTCGGCGGTGCCGGCGCGGGCCTTGAAATCCTTCCACGCGTGCCAGATCAGCGGCCGGGCGTTGGACCGCGGGTCCAGATGCGGCTTGCGGAAGTGCTTGCGGATGCTGCCGGTGGACCGGATCAGCTGCTTGCGGGCCGCGCGCGCCTGGCTGCGGTCAAAGGTGCTGCGCCCGGCAGCCATGCCGGTCAGCACGTCCATGGCGGCCTTTTGCGAAGTCATCAGCGCAATCCGCTTGGCCACATGCTTGCTGGTGCTGCTGCTGTCCCGGGCGGTCACCGGGGCGGTGCTGCCGATGGCCAGGGCGATGATCACCACGACCAGCGCCACGGCTTTGTGCAGGCGGAAAGATGTCACGATGCCTCCGCACGGATTGACCGAATCGAGAAATGAGAACAAAATAAGAACACGCCGTATGTGCCTCCCGTTATCTGGCGGCCTTCCGGCCCTGCTGCCCCTTGCCTGCCCTGTTGTCCTGACCGTTGCCCTGCGCCTGCTGCCATGCCCCACCGCCGCATTCTTTCGCTTTGGTTTCCGCGCCTTGGGGCGGAGCGTATTCTGCGGGCAGAGCGCGGCGGCATCGGCGGGCCGCTGGCCGTTGCCGAGGAAGTCTCCAACACGCAGGTTATTTCCGCGTTAAACGCCGCCGCTTTGGCGGAGGGGCTGCAGCCCGGCCAGCCGCTGCGCGATGCCCATGCGATGTGCGCAGGTCTGACGGTGCGGCCGCGCAACCCGGCGGCGGAGGCGGCGTTCCTGGCCGCGCTGAGGCGCTGGGCGGGCAAGTTCAGCCCCTGGGTGGCGGAGGCGGAACGCGACGGGCTGACCATCGACCTCACTGGCTGCGCGCATCTGTTCGGCAGCGAGGCGGCGCTGATGGAGGCGGCGGGGCGCGATTGCGCGGAAATGGGGCTGAGCGTGCAGATGGGGCTGGCCGATACCCTGGGCGCGGCCTGGGCGCTGGCGCGTTACGCAGGCGAGGAGGCGGCGCCGGACCGCAGCGGCGACGCCATCGACCAGGAGGCGCGCGCCACCCGCGCCCGGGCGCAGAAGCGCCAGAGCGTTAAGCGCCGCCACTGGACCCGGGGCGGCGCCGCGCCGCAGCTGCAGGCGGTGGTGCCGCAGCTGGGGCGGATTGCCGAACCCGGGCAGGCCTATGGCGCGCTGGCCCCGCTGCCGGTGGCGGCGTTGCGGCTGGATGGCGCCACGGTGGCACAGCTGAACCGGCTGGGGCTGCGGCGGATCGGCGACCTTCTGGGGCAGCCGCGGGCCAGTCTGGCGCGCCGGTTCGGGCGCGGGCTGGTCTTGCGGCTGGATCAGGCGATGGGCAGCGCGCCGGAGCCGGTCTCGCCCGCGCGCAGCCCGGATCATTTCGCGGTGCGGCTGACCCTGCCGGAGCCGATCGGGCTGATGGAGGATCTGCTGGCGGGGATCGACCGGATGCTGCCGCGGCTGTGCGCCCGGCTGGAGGCGCGCGGCAAGGGCGCCCGTGTCCTGCGGCTGGAGGCGCACCGCTGCGATCAGGCAATGGAAGCGGTGACCGTGGGCCTGGCCCGCGCCAGCCGCGCGCCGGACCGCATCCGGCCCTTGCTGGAGATGAAGCTGGAGCAGATTGATGCGGGCTATGGCATCGACATGCTGCGGCTGGAGGTGCTGCAGGCGGAAGCGATCCACGCCCGCACGCCTGCGGGCCATGCCGAAGCGGGCGCCGCAGCGCGGGCACGGCAGGAGGATGGCGCGGCGCTGGAGGATCTGATCGGCCGCCTGGGCGCGCGGCTGGGGCTGGAGGCGATCACCCGCTATCACCCGGCGGAGAGCCACATTCCGGAAAAGACCTTCACCGTGCAGGCCGCCGCCTGGTCGGAGCCTGCGGCCGGCGCATGGCCGCTGCCGCCGCGGCCGCGGCCGCTGCTGATCTGGCAGCCCGAGCTGGTCCATGCGCCGGAGCGGCCTGAGGTGCCGGAGCGCTTCCGCTGGCGCGGCCGCGACTGGCAGCTGGCAGAGGCGGAGGGGCCGGAGCGGATCGCGCCCGAGTGGTGGCTGGAGGATCCGGCCTGGCGCAGCGGCGTGCGCGATTACTGGGTGGTGGTGACGGACTGCGGCACGCGGCTGTGGCTGTTCTTCGCCCATGGCGGCGCGCTGTCGCCGGGCTGGTTCTGTCATGGCTCGTTTGCGTGAGGGGCTGCGCAACAGTTCGCTGCGCGGCGAAGGGTTTTGCTTGGGCCGGCAACAAGGACGCGCGTAGAGTGGCGCCATGATCACACCGCGCTTTGACATTCTGGGCCAGGCCATCAGCGACGCCAGCCGCACGCAGATGCTGTGCGAGCTGATGGAGGGCCGCGCCTATACCAACAAGGAGCTGGCGGCGGCTGCCGGGGTGACGCCGCAGACCGCTTCGGCCCATTTGCGGCTGCTGCAGAACGCTGGGCTGGTGGTGGCGGAGAAGCGCGGCCGCTGCGTCTACCACCGGCTGGCTGGCGCAGAGGTGGCCCATGCGCTGGAGCAGCTGGCGGCGATTGCGCCCGCGGACAGCCTGCACCGCGCCCAGCAGCGCAAAGCGGGCGGGCTGGCGCAGCTGCGCAGCTGTTACGACCATCTGGCCGGCCCGCTGGCGGTGGCGATGACCCGGGCCTTGCTGGACCGGGGGATGCTGGTGGAGGCGCACGGCGCCTTTCGCGCCGAACCCGCCGCGCAGTGGCTGAAACTGGGGGTGGTGCTGCCGGAGCGGCCGGGCCGCCAGCCCTTTGCCCGGCCCTGCCTGGACTGGACCGAGCGCAAGCTGCATGTCGCCGGGCCAATGGGGCGGCAGATCCTGGACCACGCGCTGGACAGCGGCTGGGTCAAGCGGCACCGGCACAAGCGCGGGCTGATGCTGACGGCGCCGGGGCGGGTGGCTTTGGAGCAGATTCTGGGCTTGCAGTGCGGCACACTGGCGGAGGCCTGAGCGGTGTGAAAACCGGCCAAGACAGGCCTGCCGCGCCTGTGCGCCTGCTGCATCACAGCAAAAATCGAATGTTAAAAACCTTGATTTGCGGGGGGAAAGACGCAACCTTTTAATTATGAGCTTTGATCAGGTGCAGCCTTTTCCCGGATCTCCCATACCTCAGCAAGTCGCGTTTGACCGCCGGGAACTGTCGGTCATCATGACGTTGTACGGACGGATGGTGGCGGCGGGGGAATGGCGCGATTACGGGATATCCTCCTTGCGTGATCTGGCAGTCTTCTCCGTCTTCCGGCGCACGGCAGAGCATCCGCTCTACCGGATCGAAAAGCGCCCCAAGCTGCGGCAGCGGCAGGGGCAGTATTCGGTGGTCGGCATGGACGGGCATATCCTGAAGCGCGGGGCGGATCTGAAGACCGTGCTGAGGGTGCTGGAGCGCAAGCTGATCCGCTCCGTGGAGTAGCCGCAAGTCTTGCGGCGGAGCGGGGACCGGAAAATTCAAATTTTCCGGCCAAAAATCTTTGAAAGATTTTTGCCGCCTGCGGCGGCGGGCGGGTGTCACCCCAGCCTTTTATGCGCAGTGACCGGGCCGTCGCCCTGGGCTTCAATCCGCGCGATGGCCGCCGCGATCGGTTCAATGGCCACAGCCATGTCATGGGCATTGGCGTGGATCAGCGTCTCAGCATCGCGCACCAGGGCCACATGGCCTTTCCAGAACAGCAGGTCGCCGCGCTGGTAGTCTGCGGCGGGTGCCGGGCTGCCCAGTTCGGCCTCCTGCATGTCGCTGTCGCCGGGGCAGGGGGTGCCGCAGGCCAGCAGCGCCGCCTGCACCAGGCCGGAGCAGTCGATGCCAAAGCGGCTGTTGCCGCCCCAGAGGTAGGGCGTGCCGAGGAACAGTTCCGCCACTGCCGCCGGATCGCCCGGATGGACGCCCAGCGGCGCGAGGTGGCACGCCGGGATGAAGCCCAGGTTGGTTTGCAGGAACCGGCCTGTGCCGCCCAGCACCTGCACCCGGCTGCCGTGGCTGAGGGCATGGGTTTCGGGGGATTTGAAGTCATCCGCGCTGTAGGCATGGGTGGCGGGGGCGCTGACCCAATGGGTCGCCTCGAACGGGGCCGTCAGGCTGGCGCTGGGCACATAGCCCGCATAGCCATCCTTGGCCGCTTGCAGGAAGGACCAGCCGCCGCGGTCCTCATACACCGTGACCGGCTCGCCATAGACCAGTTGGCGGTCGCGGGCGCCGTCCGGCGCGCGCGCAAGGTCCGCCACCGGCACCCCGATGCGGGCGGCGGTGCCTGTTACTTTCTCAAGATCTTCCGGCGCGTTCTCCAGATGCGCGGCAGCCACGCGGGCGTTCATCGGCAAGCGGCGGCGGTCCGTCATCGGATCACAGCGCCAGCATGCCGGGCAGCGCGGCAAAGAGGGCGCGGGCCCCCTGCAGGGCGCCGCCCTTGGGCCGGCCCGGCGCGGCGGCGGGGGTCCAGCCGTAGATGTCGAAATGCATGTAGCGCGTGTCACCGGCAAAGCGGCGCAGGAACAGGGCGGCGGTGATCGACCCGGCAAAGCCGCCGGAAGGCGCGTTGTCGAGGTCGGCGATGTCCGGTTCGATCATGGCCTCGTAAGGCTCGTGAAAGGGCAGCCGCCAGACCGGGTCGGCGGTGCGGGCGGCGCTGGCCGCAAGCGCCGCGGCGTCGGGGTCGCGGTCGGTGTAGAATGGCGACAGGTCCGGGCCGACCGCAACCCGGGCAGCGCCGGTGAGGGTGGCCATGGAGATCAGCAGGTCCGGCGCGTCCTCTGCCGCCAGGGCCAGCGTATCGGCCAGCACCAGCCGGCCCTCGGCGTCGGTGTTGTTGACCTCCACCGTCAGCCCCTTGCGCGAAGTCAGCACGTCGCCGGGGCGGAAGGCGGGGCCGGAGACGGAATTCTCCACCGCCGGAATCAGCACCCTGAGCTGCAACTCCAGCCCGGCGGCCATGATCATGCGGGCAAGGCCCAGGACGTTGGCGGCACCGCCCATGTCCTTTTTCATCAGCGCCATGCTGCTGCCGGGTTTCAGGTTCAAGCCGCCGGTGTCGAAGCAGACGCCCTTGCCCACCAGGGTGAGCCTGGGGCCGGAGCTGCCCCAGCGCATCTCGATCAGCCGCGGGGCGCGGTCCGAGGCGCGGCCAACGGTGTGGATCAGCGGGAAATTCTGCGCCAGCAGGTCCTCGCCGAGAATCGCCGACACCTCTGCGCCGAACTCTTCGGCCAGGGCTTCCGCCGCGGCCTGAAGCTCTGCCGGGCCCATGTCGGAGGCGGGCGTGTTGATCAGGTCGCGGGTCAGGCATTCGGCGGCGGCCAGCGATTCGACGGCGGCGGCATCCACCCCATCGGGGGCCGCCAGCACGGCGCCGGTGTCCTTGCCGTCCTTGTAGCGGCCGAAGCGGTAGCCGGTCAGCAGCCAGCCCAGGGCCTCAGCCGCGGCGTCCGCCTGCGGCAGGCCGGAGGCGATCCGGTATTGGCCCGCGGGCAGTTTCTGCGCTGCTTCGGCCAGCACGAAACGGCGGCGCGCGCGCTGGGCGGCGCTGCCGTATCCGGCCAAGGCCATTTCAACCGCGCCATCGGCGCCCGGCACTGCCAGCGCCTGGCCGCAGGCGCCGGTAAACCCATGCGCCGTTGCCCAGGCCTGAACGCGCTGCGGCTGGCCCGAGAGCCAGCTGTCGAAAGTGTCGCTTGCGATCACATGCACAGGGCAGGCGTCCGCGCCGGGTGCGGCAAAGACTGGCGGCATCGAAATACTCCGGTTGCAATCGGTTCTGATGCGCCAGAGTAGCCGCCGCAGCGCGGCCTGCAAGCCCTGCGGGTTGCGTTGAGATCAGATCGTCATGTCCTGCTGGTCCCAGACCGCGGTCAGCGAGCGTTCCCCCACCCGCATCAGCCGGAACAGAATCGCGGCAACCGCCGGCGCATCCTCGGCGTCGATGGCCGCGGTCACATCGCTGGCAATCGACGCGAGCGCCGTCATGCCGATCTGATCGGCAATCGCGATCAGCGACCGGGCGCTCTTGCGCAGGCTCGCCATTTCATTCTGCCGCCACAGACGCTCGCAATGCGTCAGGCGGACAGCCATTTCTTCGACCGCACGGCACACGACGTCCTCGGCGCCGGTTTCGCCAAGCTGCTCATACAGCGCGGTGAGTTTGTCAGGATCGAGGCGCACTGTTTCGGAGTGCATTACTGTTAGTATATTGGCCACCACTTTCACCCAAATTCTTTATGCCCCCACGGCACGTCTGCCAATGTGCGCCCCACAGGTTTTCAAAAGGTTTCCGGCGGGGTGTTCAAATCTCTCGAATTTGCGGACAATGCAGGGTATCAAGCCCGGCAACACGAATGTTGACAGGACATGACAATGGAATTTGCCAAACCCCTGCCCAGTTATCTGGTGACCCGCTACCATGGGTGGAAGGCCACATCCTATGAGGAGAATCAGGGCTGGTACCGCCGCCTGGCAACCGAGGGCCAGCGGCCGCGGGCGATGGTGATCTCCTGCTGCGACAGCCGGGTGCATGTGACCTCGATCTTCGGGGCCGACCAGGGCGAGTTTTTCATTCACCGCAATATCGCCAACCTGGTGCCGCCCTATGCGCCCGACGGCGACCATCACGGCACCTCGGCGGCGGTGGAATACGCGGTGACCGCGCTGAAGGTGGCGCATCTGATCGTGCTGGGCCATTCGCAGTGCGGCGGTGTGCAGGGCTGCATCGACATGTGCAAGGGCCAGGCGCCGGAGCTGGAACAGAAGACCAGTTTTGTGGGCCGCTGGATGGAGATCCTGAAGCCCAAGTTCGAAGGGGTGGCGGATATCGAGGACCCGGTGGATCAGGCGCGCCAGTTCGAGCGCCAAGCCGTTGTCGCGTCGATGGAAAACCTGATGACCTTCCCGTTCATCGAATCGGCGGTCAAGGCCGGGGAGCTGAGCCTGCACGGGCTGTGGACCGATATCGGCGAGGGCGGGCTGGAATGTTATGACCCCAAGGCCGGGGCCTTCCTGCCGGTCTGAGCTTAAGCCTGGCCTTTGCCGGAACCGAATGCGGCCGCCAGATTGGCGGCTGCTTGCGTATAGCCGCCCGCCGCCCCGTCGACAAAATGCACGTGGCTGTCCTCAACCGGGGAAGGCACGATGCAAGTGACAAGAGCGGCGTCCTGTTCATGCAGGCCGAACTGCACCAGCCCGGCCTCTGCCGCCCGCTCCAGATGGCGGCGGATCCGGTCGCGGATGTCCGCGGTGCAGTCCAGCGTCATCTTCAGCCCGTCATCGAATTTGCGGAAGTCCGAATGGGCCTTGAGCACGGACAGGTAATGCACCGGGTCAAACCCGCCGGCGCGCCGTTTGGCGAGGAAGATCAGCCCGGCGAGGGCGCTGTGCGCCAAAAGATAAAGCTTCCGTAAAATCAGAGGGGTTTTGCCGCGCGACGACTGCGCTTCCAGCGCCAGCCCGGCAGGCGGAAAGCCCAGTTTCGGCCCGGTGGCGGGGACCGGGTGGCCGTTGTCTTTCAGTTCGCTTGCCAGAGCCAGCAGGCGGGAGGAGAATCGGGCAAACGCCCGCGGGTCCGCGCCCGGAGCAGGCTGCACGACCACCGACAGGATAATGCCGTTGCGGGCGGGCGTGTTGCTCCAGCGGCAGGAGAGGCCGGAGAGATCGGGCGGTGCGGCCTGCGGGTCCGGCGGCACCTCGAAGGCGCCCGCTTTCATCTGCGACTCGGCCCAGGCCAGGCCGCCGCCGCTGAACATCGCGAAATCGGCGTGATCCGACACCGCATAGCGGGCGATGGTGACGTCCAGCCCCTCTGCCCGGATCCAGCGCAGCGGCACCATGGCGGCGCGCAGGGGGACGCCGAATTCCGCCCCGGTCCAGCTGCGCAAGGAGGCCAGAACGCGCTGTGCGGTCTCCCGGTGGCGCGGCGGCACCGCAAAGGCGGCGCCGTCGCCGCCGAAGATATAGGGGAACGCCTCGCCCTGCAGCGCATTGCGCATCGCGGCAATCACCGCGGCGCCGATCATGTTGACGGTCTTGTAGCGGCCCGCCGCAATCAGCGCGGTGGAGTTGACGATATCGGTGCAGCACAGGTGCCAGTCCGGCGGCAGCGGCACAAATGCCTCCGGGGCGGACAAGCTGTCAAAGCTGCGGACCCTGGGGAGGCTGGTATAGAAACTGTCCGTCGTCATGCGGTTCCGCTCCGGTCCTTGGCCCCAGTGGCCTGCCACAGTGATCTGCACCAATGGCGTGCCCCACTGGTCTGGCCCACTGGTCTGGCCGTGTGACCTGCGGTTTCTACCTAAACAAATTGTGCGCCGGGGCCAAACATGCAAGCTGTGCGGCAGACACAAAAAAGCGGGGAGGGAAAATGCAGGCGGGATTGGTCTTGTTGTGCCTGGCCTATGTGCTGAGCCAGTTTTTCCGCGCCTTTCTGGCGGTGCTGTCGGGGGTGCTGGGGCAGGACATCGGCGCGGCGCCGGATGATCTGGCGTTTGCCTCGGGCATGTGGTTCCTGTCCTTTGCGGCGATGCAGCTGCCGGTGGGCTGGGCGCTGGACCATGCGGGCCCGCGCCGGACGGCGGCGGTGCTGCTGCTTCTGGGCGGCGGCGGCGGCGCGGCGCTGTTTGCCGCGGCCACCACGCCCCTGCACGTGAGCATCGCGATGTTCCTGATCGGCATTGGCTGCTCGCCGGTGCTGATGGCGTCCTATTACATCTTTGCCCGCCAGTACCCGCCCGCCCGATTTGCCACTTTGGCGGCGCTGATGCTGGGGGTGGGGTCGGCAGGCAATCTGGTGGCCTCTTACCCGACCGCGCTGGCGGTGGACCTGTTCGGCTGGCGCGGCACCCTGGCGGGGCTGGCGGCGGTCTCGGTTGCGGTGGCGGCGGGGATATTCGTGACCGTGAGCGACCCGGACAAGCCCGATGGCGAACTGAAGGGATCGGTCTTTGACCTGCTGAAGATGCCGGCGATGTGGGCGGTCTTTCCGCTGATGCTGGTGGCCTATGCGCCCTCGGGCGCGCTGCGGGGGCTGTGGATCGGACCCTATCTGAGCGATCTTTACGGGCTCAGCACCCAGGCCGTGGGGCTGGCGACGCTGGTGATGGGCGCGGCGATGATTGCGGGCACCTTTGCCTATGGGCCGCTGGACCGGATGCTGGGCACCCGCAAATGGGTGATCCTGGGCGGCAACCTGCTGGCCTGCCTTGCCCTGGGGGGGCTGATTATGGCCACCGGCGCGCCGGTCTGGGTGCCGGTTGCGATGATGGCGGCGGTGGGGTTTTTCGGAGCCTCCTTCCCGGTGATCATGGCGCATGGCCGGGCCTTTGTGCCGCCGCATCTGGCGGGGCGCGGGGTGACCCTGCTGAACCTGTTCGGCATTGGCGGGGTGGGAATCATGCAGTTTGCGACCGGGCGCATTCACGCGGAAATGGCGGGAGCCGATCCGGCTTTGCCCTACACCGGCATTTTCGGCTTCTTTCTGGTGTGCCTGGCGGCGGGGTGCGCGGTTTATCTGCTCAGCCGCGACAGCATGGACTGATCCGCCCCCTTTAAACTTTTGCCCGGAGGCATTATCACTCCCGCGCCGGCCATGGGGCCGGGCAATACTGGAGAAACAGAAAAATGGGTTACCGCATCGCCGTTGTCGGCGCCACGGGCAACGTGGGCCGCGAAATGCTGAACATCCTGGCCGAGCGCCAGTTCCCCGTGGACGAGGTCGCTGCGCTGGCAAGCCGCAAGTCTCTCGGCACTGAAGTCAGCTTTGGCGATAAGACACTCACTACCAAGGATCTGGACACCTTCGATTTTGCCGGCTGGGACATGGCGCTGTTTGCCATCGGCTCTGACGCGACCAAGAAATACGCGCCCAAGGCGGCAGCGGCCGGCTGTGTGGTGATCGACAACTCGTCGCTGTACCGCTACGACCCGGAAATCCCGCTGATCGTGCCGGAAGTGAACCCGCAGGCGGTCCACGGCTACAAGAACAAGAACATCATCGCAAACCCCAACTGCTCCACCGCGCAGATGGTTGTCGCGCTGAAGCCGCTGCATGACCGCGCCCGGATCAAGCGCGTTGTGGTGTCGACCTACCAGTCGGTGTCCGGCTCCGGCAAGGACGCGATTGACGAGCTGTGGGACCAGACCAAGTCCGTCTATAACCCGACCCAGGACGTGCCGCCGAAAGTCTATCCCAAGCAGATCGCCTTCAACGTCATTCCGCATATCGACGTCTTCCTCGACGACGGCTCGACCAAGGAAGAGTGGAAGATGGTGGCCGAGACCAAGAAGATCGTCGACCCGTCGATCAAGGTCACCGCAACCTGCGTGCGGGTGCCGGTGTTTGTCGGCCACTCCGAATCCATCAACATCGAGTTCGAGGACTTCCTGGACGAGGACGAGGCCCGCGACATCCTGCGCGAGGCGCCCGGCATCATGGTGATCGACAAGCGCGAAGCCGGCGGCTACGTGACCCCGGTGGAATGCGTTGGCGATTTCGCCACCTTCATCAGCCGCATCCGTCAGGATTCGACCATCGACAACGGCATCAACCTGTGGTGCGTCAGCGACAACCTGCGCAAGGGCGCGGCGCTGAACGCGGTGCAGATTGCCGAGCTGCTGGGCCGCGAGGTCCTGAAGAAAGGCTGAGCCTTATATCCTTTTGGTGAGGGGGCCGCTTCGGAAGAGACGGCCCCTTTTCTTTTGCACGGCTGCCGGGGCGCGCACGGGTCCGGTAATTTCAAATGGAGAGTTAATCAGCCGCCGCAGACAGAGGAAAACGCCATGATCGCACTGCAGGACTTCAGCACCGCCACCCCCGCAACGCAGATGCTTCCGTCCTTTGCCCCAATGCATTTGCCGCAGCGGTCTGCGGCCGCTGCGCGCCCTGAGCCCGAACGCAGGCCCGGGCTGAGCTGCGTGACGGCGGCGGAACTGAAGCAGCATGTCGCCAGCGCGTTCAGCGCTGCCGGAGACTGGTTCACACTGTGCCGCGCGCTGCGCCGCAAGGGGTTGTGCCTGCGGATGCGCGGCGAGGATCTGTGGCTGTTCGATGCGGCCAGCCTCACCGCGATTTCCTCCTGCGAGGATCTGGGGATCGACCCGATGGAGCTGGAGTTGCGCTTTGGCCCGTCGCAGCCGCAGCGGCCCTCTGCCCAGGCGGCCTGAGCGTGCTGGCCACGCCGGGGACGGAAGGATAGGTTTGGCACCAGGCGGGCGTTTTTGCCCGCCTTCATTTCCTGAGTGAGAGATGCCAATGCGATTTTCCTTGATGGCTTTTGCCTTGTCCTGCTGCGCCTTGGCTGCCGCACCGGCGGCGGCGGACGAAATTCCGGTCAGCAGCCGGGTGTCTGAAGTGACGCTTTACCCGGGCCTGGCCGAAGTGACCCGCAGCGCAGCGCTGACGCTGAAGCAAGGGCGGCACCGGCTGATCCTGCAGAACGTGCCGCACTCTGCGCGGCTGAGCACCCTGCAAGTTGAGATTGCCGGGGCGCGCCGCATTGCCACGCAGCTGCGCCAGGATTACGCGCCGCCGCGCGATGCCAATGACCCGGAGATCGAGGCCGCCGAGGCGCGTGTCCGCGCGGCGGAGGCCCGCATCGCTGCGGTCCGCGATGAGGCGGAGCGGGCGCGGGCCGGCGTCCGGGCGGCGGAAGCCTCGATCGGTTTCCTGCAGCAGCTGGGCGGCAACGAGGGGCTGGCGCAGGCCGATGCCGCGGCGCTGAGCGCGATTGCCCGGATGATTTCGGAGGAGGCCGCGGGCGCCAGCCAGGCGGCGGTGGCCGCCGAGGCTGAGGCGCGGCGGATCGGGTTGCAGCTGGAGGATCTGGAGGAAGACCTGGCAGAGGCCCGCGCGGCGCTGGCGGCGATTTCGCTGGAAGACCGGGACCGGCTGTTCATTGCGGTGGATATCGAGGCAGAGCAGGCGGGAGACGGCGCGGTGACGGTCCGCTATCTCACGGAAGGGGCCGGAAACATCGGCTGGCAGCCGTCTTATGAAATGCACCTCAGCACAATGGGTGAGGCCGCGGGTGAGGCTGAACTCACCCTGAAGCGGGCGGTGCTGCTGGTTCAGGACACCGGCGAGAACTGGCAGGATGTGGCGCTGACGCTGTCGACGGCAGCCCCTTCGGGGCAGGGCAGCCCCTCCGCGCTGCATCCCTGGCTGCGCCGGGTTGAAGCGCCGGAGCTGCCGCGCCCGCAGAAGCGGCTGCAATCGTTCGACTCTGAACTTGGCGCGCTGGCGGCGCCGGCGGCAGAGGCGGCCGCGGTTGCGGAGGAGGCGCTTGAGTGGAGCGCGGATCGCAGCGGTGCCGCCGTCACTTACCGGTTTGGCGCGCCTGTCACCGTGGCCTCCGGCGCCGATCTGCTGCGGCTGGAGATGGACAGCCTGACTGCCGCGGCTGAGCTGAGGGCGGTGGCAGTGCCGTTGCGGGACGAGACCGCCTACAGGGTGGTTAAATTCACCAACAGCTTTGGCGAGCAGCTGCTGGGCGCGGCTGAGGTGCCGCGCTTTGCCGATGGCAAGCTGATTGCGGTGGAACGGTTTGCGGGGCTGGCGCCGGGTGCGGAGATGGAGGCCGGGTTCGGCCCGGTCGAAGGCCTGCAGTTGCGCCGCGATGTGCTGGATCAGAGCGAAGGCGGCCAGGGCCTGATCTCGCGCAGCAGCCAGCAGGTGCAGGCGGTGGAGATCGAGGTGGAGAACCTGACCGGGCAGGACTGGGCGGTGCGGGTGCTGGACCGGGTGCCCTATTCGCAGCAGGACGATCTGGAGATCGGCTGGAGCGCCAAACCGAGGCCTGCGGAGGAGGATGTGGAGAAGCAGCGCGGCATTCTGGCCTGGGATCTGGAACTGGCGGCGGGTGAAAGCCGCACGATCCGGCTGGACACCACGCTGAACTGGCCCGAAGGCATGGTGCTGCGCTGATCGTGGCCTGATCCGGGCCTGATCCGGGCGCGGCGCCTAGCGGCAGGGGAACGCTCCCGCCCGTCGTCAGGTATTGGAAATACCTTCCTCCCGTTGGGCGTGGCACCGCGCAAGGCGCGGTGCCACGCCCAAGGCCGCTGCCGCTGCGCTGGCGAAGCCAGGGCTGCGGGCGGGCGCGGGAGGGCTGCCTGTTGCGGCTGGCGCTTCGGCTTTAGTCTGCCTTCCACTTGGCGGCGAGATCGCGGGCGTTTCTGGCCAGCACCATCACGTCGATTCCGACCGCAAGAAACTGTGCGCCCATGTCTGCGTAGGCTTGGGTGGCCTCATCCGTGGTGCCGAGGATGCCGGGGGCGATGCCTGCCGCCTTGATGCGGGCGATGGCATCGGCGATCACTTCGCGCACCTCCGGGTGGGCGGAGTTGCCCTGATGGCCCATGTCGGTGGACAGATCCGCCGGGCCGATGAACACGCCGTCGATGCCCTCGACCTGAAGGATCTCGTCCAGCGCGGCCATTCCGGCGCGGTTTTCCACCTGCACCAGCAGGCAGACCTCCTGATCGGCGGTCTGGATGTATTCGCTGACAGTGCCAAACAGGGTGGCGCGGGCGGCGGTGGCGCCGACGCCCCGCACGCCCTTGGGCGGGTAGTGGCAGGCGCGGACCAGCTCGCGGGCCTGGTCTGCGCTTTCGACGATCGGCACCAGAACCGTCTGGGCGCCGGCATCCAGCACCTGCTTGATCATCCAGGTCTCCCCTACCGGCACCCGCACCACCGGATGGCTGGGCGAGGCCGCCAGCGCCATCAGCTGGTCGCGGATCGAGCGGATATCGTTGGGCGCGTGCTCGCCGTCGATCACCAGCCAGTCGAAGCCGCAGGTGCCCATGATCTCGGCGATCTGGCCGTCGGCAAAGCTCATCCAGCAGCCGATCTGGCGTTTGCCCTGTGATAGAGCCTGTTTGAAGGTGTTCTTGGGCGCGGGCATGGGCTGGGCCTCCTGTCAGGCGAAATTGATGGATACGGAACCGAAGGGGCCGAAATCTGCGGCGATTTCCGTGCCCGGCGGGCATTCGATGGGGCGGATGAAAGAGCCTGAGAGCACGATATCCCCGGCCTCGATCTGTTGTCCATATTCCGCCATCCGCCGCGCCAGCCACAGGACCGAGGTGACAGGATCGTTCAGAACACCCGCGCCGAGGCCGGTTTCCTCTACTGTGCCGTTGCGGGCGGCGATGGCACCCACCCAGCGCAGGTCGTGAGCGTCCACGGCGTGGCGCTCCGCGCCCAGCACGACGCCTGCATTGGCGGCGTTGTCGCTGATGGTGTCGGTGATGATGCGGGCCTGGCCAGTTGCCGGGTCCGCCCGCAGGATGCGGGTGTCGAGGATTTCCAGAGAGGGGGCTACATAATCCGTGGCGGCCAGCACGTCCGCGCGGGTACAGGCTGCGCCTGCGAGGGGAGATTTCATGACAAAGGCGATCTCCGCCTCCACCCGCGGCTGGATGAAGCGGCCTGCGGGGACGGTGCCGCCGTTTTCGAACGCCATGTCATCCAAGAGCACGCCGCTGTCGGGGGTGGTGATGTTCAGCGCCTGCTGCATGGCGCGGCTGGTGAGGCCGATTTTCCAGCCGATTTTCCTGCGCCCGGAAGCCAGTTTTCGCCGTATCAGAGCCTGTTGCACCGCATAGGCATCGTCCAGCGTCATGCCGGGATAGGCCAGTGAGAGCAGACCGCATTGCTGGCCGGTTTGCTCGGCTTTCAGCAGGACTTCGGCGGCGTCCTCGTGCTGCTCGGGGGTCATGCCTGCCCCCCGTTGAACTCATCCTCGACGGTGTTGCGCAGGATGCCGATGCCCTCCACCTCAACCTCGACCACATCGCCGGGGACCAGGTATTTCGGCGGATCAAACCGCGCGCCTGCCCCGGTGGGGGTGCCGGTGATGATCACGTCACCCGGCTGCAGGGTGGTGAAGGTGGAGATATAGGCGATCTCCTCGCGGATCGGGAACATCATCCGGCTCAGGGTGTCGTCTTGGCGGACCTCTCCGTTCACGCGGGTGAGGATGCGCGCCTCATCCAGCTGGGCAGCATCCGTGAAGGGCACCAGCCAGGGGCCGATCGAGCCGGAGTTGTCCCAATTCTTGCCTTGCGTGACGTTGAACTTGGCGTGGCGGACCCAGTCGCGGATGGTGCCCTCGTTCGCCAGCGTCAGCGCCGCGATGTGATCGTAGGCGTCTTCCGGTTTGATCCGGCGCCCTGCTTTGCCGATCACCACGGCGACCTCGCCCTCGTAATCCAGCGTGTGGTTTTCCGGCGGGCGGATCAGTGGGCGCTCCGCCGCGGTGAAGGAGCGCGGGAAGCGGGGGAACAGGGACATATGCTTGGGCTGGGCGGAGCCGTCCTTGTATTCCGCGTTGCGGTCAGGGAAGTTGACGCCGACGCAGAGGATCTTTTCCGGGTTGGGGATGGGGATCTCATAGACAAAATCCGTGTGTGTGACGGGCTTGCCCTCAGCGGCTTCGGCTAGTTCGGGCAGGCCTTGGGCGGCGATCACCTCGCGCAGGGTGGGCCAGTCCGGGAAATGCGGCGATAGGGCGATCATGCCTGCGTCTGTCACAGCGCCATAGAAGGTCTCGCCATCGGCGGAGTAGGTGGCAAAGCGCATCAGGTCAGGTTCCTTGCGATTTCGGTGATGACGTCGAAAGCCATCATCACGTCCGCTTCGGTGGTTTCAAACTGGCCCGCCTGGAAGCGGATCACCAGCTCGCCGTCGAGGCGGGTCTGGGTCAGGTAGATGCGGCCGTCATCGTTGATGGCGTTGACCAGCCTTAGGTTCAGATCGTCCAGATTCGCGGCACCCTCGGGCGCGTAGCGGAAGGACCAGAGCGACCACATCGGCGGGGTGGTGATCTGGAAATCAGGCTCGGCTTTCAGCTTGTCATGCAGCTGGCTGGACCAGGTGATGTGATTGCGCAGGCGCTGGCGCAGGCCCTCCAGCCCGTAGGTGCGGATCAGGAACCAGATTTTCAGCGCGCGGAAGCGGCGGCCCAGTGGCACGGACCATTCGGAATAGTTGATGATGCCGTCATGGCCGTGGGTTTTGAGGTATTCCGGGCTGATGGCGAGGGTTCGCACCAAGTCATCCGGGTTCTTCAGAAAATGGGCGGAGCAGTCGAATTGCACGCCCAGCCATTTGTGCGGGTTGAAGACGATGCTGTCGGCGCGCTCCACCCCCGGCCAGTAATGGCGGTACTCCGGGCAGATCATCGCGGAGCCGGCCCAGGCGGCGTCGACATGGGTGTAGAGGCCGTATTTTTCGGCCACGTCCAGCACTTGATCGACGGGGTCGGTGGCGCCAACGCCGGTGCCGCCGACGCAGAGGATCACGCCCGCGGGCTGATGGCCAGCGGCGAGGTCGGCTTCGATGGCGGCTTCGAGTGCTGCCGGGTCCATGCCGCGCCAGTCGCCCTTGATGGGGATCCGGATCAGGTTCTGCTGGCCGATGCCCGCGACCCAGATGGCGCGGTCGATGGAGGTGTGGACCTCAGAAGAACAGTAGATGCGCAGCGCTTTCTGTCCGAACAGGCCTTGGCTGTTGCCTTGCCAGTTCAGCGCCTTTTCCCGCATGGTCAGCACTGCGGCGAGGGTGGCAGAGGAGGCAGAGTCCTGGATGACCCCCTGGAACTGGTCAGGCAGGTCCAGCGCCTGGCGCAGCCAGTCCATCATCCGGGTCTCCATCTCCGTCGCCGCGGGAGAGGTCTGCCACAGCATGCATTGCGGCGCGATGGCTGAGGTGAGGAATTCCGCCAGCACCGAGGGCGCGGCGGCGTTGGAGGTGAAATAGGCAAAGAAGCGCGGGTGCTGCCAATGGGTGATGCCGGGCATCACGATGTCCTCGAAATCGCGGAAGATCGCCTCCATCCCCTCGCCGTCCTCGGGCGGGGTCTGGGGCAGGGCGCTCAGCACTTCGCCGGGTTCGGTCCTGGCGCGCACCGGGCGGTCGCCGACGGTCAGGTGATAGTCCTGCGTCCAGTCCGCGACCCTGCGGCCCCATTCGGAGAAGTCATCCCATTTCATTCTTCTTACCTTGTTCTTTTGGGAGTGTGCCCGGCCGGGGGCCGGGCGCGATCCTTTTCATCAGGGTGCAATAATCGGCTGCGCGTTCAAGGCGCTAGGTTTCGGGGTGGCGCCTTCAAACACCGAGCCTTCCTCAAACCAGCTGCGCGGCGCAGGCGCACCCCAAAGGGTCTGGCGCTGCGGGTCGGTGAGCGACCATTTGATCGGCTCCAGGTCCGGGTCGACGGTCTGGTAGTCGGAGCAGTAGATCTCGATCCGGTGGCCGTCGGGGTCGCGCACATACAGGAAGAAGGCGTTGGAGATGCCGTGGCGGCCGGGGCCGCGTTCGATATTGCCGACGTAGCCGGTGGTCGACATCAGGTCCAGGAGGTCGATGATGTTCAAAGGGTTCGGCACCCAGAAGGCGGTGTGGTGCAGGCGGGGGCCGAGGCCGTTGGTGAAGGCCACGTCGTGCACGCCGCCCTTGCGGTGCATCCAGGCGGCCCAGATCTTGCCGCTGTCGTCATCCTCGGTGAACTCCGTGACGCGGAACCCCATCTCGTTATAGAAGGCGACGGAGGCATCCACATCCGCGCTGAACATGTTGAAATGGTCGATGCGCAGCGGTTTTACCCCGTTATAGAGCCTGTATTTCTGGTGGATCGGCTCCAGCCGGTCCATTTTGACGTAGAATTCCAGCGGGATGCCCCAGGGGTCGCGGGTGCGCAAGGTGCGGCCCATGTGCGGGCGGTCAACCCATTCCGCCGGCAGACCCTTGGACGTGAAGAAGTCTGCCGCCTTGTCCAGGTCCGGCGCATCGTAGAGTTTGAAGCCGAGGACGCCGACGGACGCCGTGTCCGCCTTGACCAGCACGATGCAATGGTGGCCGCGTTCTTCCATCGCGCGGAGATAGATGCGGCTGTCGTCCTCATGCGTCACCTGCAGGCCGAGGGTATCCACATAGAAGGCGCGGGAGGCGGTGAGGTCGGTGACGGCGTATTCCACATGGCTGAGCCGCACGATGTTGAAGGGCGGGTAGAGGTTCGGGGCGGGAACGGGCATGGTTTGGACCTTTCGCTTGAGGCCGGGTGCGGGAGCGAGGGGCCGGCCCCTCGCGCTCCCCGGGATATTTTGAGCCAGAAGAAGAGCGGATCAGGCGCCGAGGCGCGGGATCTTGTGGCGGCCGGTGGCAAAGCCGATGTGCTTTTGCTCCATGTAGAACTCGAACGACCATTCGCCGCCGTCGCGGCCGATGCCGCTGGACTTGACCCCGCCAAAGGGGGTGGGCAGATGGCGGACGTTTTCCGAGTTCACCCAGATCATCCCGGCCTCCAGCGCGTTTGTGAAGCGCAGGGCACGGGTGAGGTCGTTGGTCCAGACATAGCCTGTCAAACCGTACTGGGTGCCGTTGGCCAGTGTCAGGGCCTCCTCCTCGTCCTTGAAGCGGATCGCGGTGAGGACCGGGCCGAAGATTTCCTCCTGTGCGATGGTCATATCGTTGGTGGCATGTGTGAACAGCGTCGGGCGGACGAACCATCCCTTGTCGCCTGCGCGGATGCCGCCGGCGGCGATGGTGGCGCCGTCCTGTTTGGCGGTCTCGAAGTAGGACGTGACCTTGTCGAAATGCACCTTGTGGATCAGCGGGCCAACCTCGGTCGCGGGATCCAGCGGGTGGCCGACTTTGATGCTGTTGACGCGCTCGATCAGCTTGGCCTCGAACGCCTCCGCGATGCTGTCCTGCACCAGAAGGCGCGAGGAGGAGGTGCAGCGCTCGCCATTGAGCGAGTAGATCATGAAGATGGCGGCATCGAGCGCGCGGTCGAGGTCGGCGTCGTCAAAGACCACCACCGGGTTCTTGCCGCCCAGTTCGAAATGCACGCGCTTCAGGGTGTCCGCGCCCTGCTTCATGATCATCGAGCCGGTTTTCGACTCGCCGACAAAGGCGATGGCCTTGATGTCCGGGTGTTCGGTGAGCGCGCGCCCTGCGTCCTCGCCGAAGCCGTTCACAAGGTTCCAGACGCCCGCAGGCAGGCCGGCCTCATGCGCGATTTCGGCCAGGATGCGGGCAGTAAGGGGGGAGAACTCGGCCGGTTTGTGGACCACGGTGCAGCCCGCCGCCAGCGCGGGGGCGATCTTCCAGGTGGACAGCATGAAGGGCGTGTTCCAGGGGGTGATGACGCCCACCGGGCCGATCGGCACGCGGGTGGTCACGTTCATCAGCGTTGGCGATTGCAGCTGCTGGCCGTCGCGGGCGGATGCGGCCTTATCCGCGAAAAAGCGGAAGTTTTCGGCGCCGCGCAGGGCGGCCTTGGACATGAAACGGATGGCTTGCCCGGTGTCCCAGCATTCGCACAGCGCGATTTCCTCGGCGCGTTCGACGATCAGATCAGCGATGCGGTGCAGGATCTTCTTGCGCTCCAGCGCCGGCATGTCGCGCCAGGCGGGAAAGGCGGCCTTGGCGGCTTGAGCTGCAGTGCCGATGTCCTCAGCGCTGCCTTTGGCAACGGAGCAGATCACGCTTTCGTCCACCGGCGAGAGTGTTTCGAAGGAGGCGCCGGAGGCGGAGGGGCGGGTTTCGCCGTTGATCAGGTTCAAAATGCCGGTCTCGCGGAAGCGGGCCAGATGGCGGTTCAGCGTTTCGGTGTTGGTGTCCAGATCGCTCATCACGGGTCCGCCTTTTGCATGTGGTCGCGGATGGTGCCGCATTTCGGGGAAAGCTCCGGGTCGATGTCGCGCATTTCCAGCGACAGGGCGATGGAGTGCTGCTGCAGGGCCGGTTCCAGAAAGGACTGTGCTGCCGCGAACACGGCCTTGGCGGCGCGCTTGCGGGTGTCCAGATCGCGCCCGGCGCGCAGCCGGATGGAGATGTCGATATAGCCGTGCTGCGGATCGCCGTCGGCAATCGAGACATGGCTGGCGGCAAAGGCGCGCACCCGGATCCCGGCCAGCGGGAACACGCCGGTTTCCGCTGCCGCCTGCCGCAGATGGCGGCAGAGCGCGGCAATGTCGGTGCGGTCCTCCATGTTGGCGGAGTAGTCCAGCGTGATGTGCGGCATATCCAGTGTCCTCCTGAATTGCTTAACATGTGTAGCAAAATGAGGGCCGCCGGTCAAGCAGAAGAAATCCAAGCAGCAATTGCGTTTAGCCTGCAGCGGGGTGATAATCGGCTATGACCAAGATGATGCCGGCCACCGACCGTTCGCTGCCAATTGCTCTGCTCCGGGCGCGGGAACGTGTGATGGGTCCGATCCGGGCGCTGCTGAGCGGCGCGGGTCTGACCGAGCAGCAGTGGCGGGTGCTGCGGGTGGTGCAGGAAGACGGGCCGATTGACCCGACCCAGATCGCCGACAAGGCCTGCCTGCTGCTGCCAAGCCTGACGCGGATCCTGCAGAAGCTGGAGGAAAAGCAGCTGATCAGCCGCGTGCGCGACAAGGAGGACCGCCGCCGCCAGGTGGTGCGGATCGCGCCTGCGGGCGAGAAGGTCATCGCCGACAACATCGAGGCGAGTCTGGAGTTGATGAACCGGACCCGGGCCAAGATGGGGCCTGAACGCTATGAGGCGCTTTTGGACCTGCTGAATGAGCTGGACCAGATTGATCTGACGGAGTGAGTCGCTGCTGCCGCATCTGGCGCGGATGTCCGGGCGGGTGACGCAAACCGGGCAGCGTAAGAATTTTCCGGTGCCTGTCTGTGGTTTCTTGATTTTATGAATAAAATCAGTTGCTTGATTTTGCATGGAAGCCTCTGGGTGCCGGTTGTCCCGCTGCAGCTGAATGGGCGAATTCGCGCTGCTGACGCAAATGGCGCGGCCGGTGTCCGAAATCGCTCTGTGAAGACCGGCGTTTCTCAACAACTGTTGCAAGGACAGTTGATGAGGACATCATGCGGTATTCCGGCCTGAAAGTGATCAAGGAGGCCCTGACGGGCCACAAGGGATGGCGCCCCGCCTGGCGTGATCCGGAACCCAAGAAAAGCTACGATGTGGTGATCATTGGCGGCGGCGGGCACGGGCTGGCGACGGCCTATTACCTGGCCAAGAACCATGGGCTGACCAATGTCGCGGTGATCGAGAAGGGCTGGATCGGCGGCGGCAATGTGGGCCGCAACACCACCATCATCCGCTCCAACTATCTGCTGGACGGCAACGAGCCGTTTTACGAGCTGTCGCTGAAACTGTGGGAAGGGCTGGAGCAGGACTTCAACTACAACGCCATGGTCAGCCAGCGCGGCATTCTGAACCTGGTGCACACCGATGCGCAGCGCGATGCGGCGCGGCGCCGGGGCAATGCGATGATCCTGAATGGCTCGGACGCGGAGCTTTTGGACACCGAAGGCGTGCGGGCAATGTACCCGTTCTTGAACTTCAACGACGCGCGCTTTCCGATCAAGGGCGGGCTGCTGCACCGCCGCGGCGGCACTGTCCGGCACGATGCGGTGGCCTGGGGCTATGCCCGCGGAGCGGACCTGCGCGGGGTGGACATCATCCAGAACTGCGAAGTCACCGGCTTCAGGATCGAGAACGGTAAGTGCCTGGGTGTGGAAACCACCAAGGGCTTCATCGGCGCCAACAAGGTGGCGAGCTGCGTGGCCGGCTCCTCCAGCCGGGTGATGCAGAAGGCGGGGATGCGCCTGCCGATCGAAAGCCATGTTCTGCAGGCCTTTGTCTCTGAGGGGCTAAAGCCGGTGCTGGATGGCGTTGTCACCTTCGGCGCGGGGCATTTCTATGTCAGCCAGTCGGACAAGGGCGGGCTGGTGTTTGGCGGTGACCTGGACATGTACAATTCCTATGCGCAGCGCGGCAACCTGCCGGTGGTCGAGGATGTGATGGAAGGCGGCATGGCGCTGATGCCGATGCTGGGCCGGGTGCGGATGCTGCGCAGCTGGGGCGGCATCATGGACATGTCGATGGACGGCTCCCCCTTCATCGACAAGACCCATATCGACGGGCTCTATTTCAACGGCGGCTGGTGCTACGGCGGGTTCAAGGCGACCCCGGCGTCGGGCTGGTGCTATGCGCATCTGCTGGCGACTGATACCCCGCACAAGGTGGCGGCGGCCTACCGGCTCGACCGGTTCCGGCGCGGCTGCATGATCGACGAAAAGGGCCAGGGCGCCCAGCCGAACCTGCACTGAGGAAAGGAGCACACGATGATTATCAACCATCCGATCCTCGGGCCGCGGGACAGCCAGGAGTTCACCTACCTGGGGGACGCCAGCCTGATCGACCGGCCGGACTGGCAGGCCGAAAACGCGGCGGACCAGTTCCACGATTACCTGTACCTGCGCGACAACCCGGCGGGCGAGCACCGCGAATTGTGGTTCCATGAGCAGGGCGACCGCTCCTGGCTGGTGGTGACCCGCAACACCGTGACCCATGAAATCCTGACTGTCGAACTGGCCCGCGATGTGGCCCGGGCAAGGGGGCGCAGCAAATGACTGACGCAGTGATCAATGCCGGCGCCATGGCGTTCCGCGCCGATGGCAGCAATGGCACCCGCAAGGGGGTGCAGGTCAACCGTCTGGACGGCGGGCTGATCAACGGCGCCCGGAAGCTGGGCTTTACCTTTGACGGCAAGCGCTATGAAGGGCATGAGGGCGACACGCTGGCCTCGGCGCTCCTGGCAAACGGCGTTCGGCTGATGGGCCGGTCGTTCAAATACCATCGTCCGCGCGGTGTGCTGACCTCTGGTTCTGAAGAGCCGAACGCGCTGGTCGAGCTGCGCAGCGGCGGGCGGCAGGAGCCGAACACCCGAGCGACCGTGGCGGAGCTGTATGACGGGCTGGAGGCGAATTCTCAGAACCGCTGGCCGTCGCTGCAGCATGACTTCATGGCGATCAATGACCGGTTCTCGAACTTCCTGACCGCGGGATTCTACTACAAGACCTTCATGTGGCCTGCGGCGTTCTGGGAGAAGGTGTATGAGCCGATCATCCGCAAGGCGGCCGGCCTCGGCAGCATCAGTTTCGAGGCCGACCCGGATGCCTATGACAAGGGCTTCCTGCATTGCGACCTTCTGGTGATCGGGGCTGGTCCCACCGGCCTGATGGCGGCGCTGACCGCGGGCCGGGCCGGGGCGCAGGTTATCATCGCGGATGAAGACTTCCTGCTGGGCGGGCGTCTGAATGCCGAGACATTCGGCGTCGGTAACCTGACCGGCGCGGCCTGGGTTGCGCAGGTGCAAGCTGAACTGGCGGCGATGCCGAATGTGCGGGTGATGCCGCGCACCACCATCATCGGCGCCTTTGACCACGGCATCTATGGCGCGGTGGAGCGGGTGGCCGACCATGTGCTGGCGCCGGAAACGGGCAAGCCGCGGCAGATCCTGTGGCGGATCTACTCCAAGCGGGCAATGCTGGCGGCGGGTGCCACCGAGCGTCCCATCGCGTTTGAGAACAACGACCGTCCGGGCGTGATGCTGGCGGGTGCGGTGCGCGCCTATGCCAACCGCTGGGCGGTGACGCCGGATCAGACGGTTGCGGTCTTCACCAACAACGACGATGGCCACCGCACCGCCGCCGACCTGATTGCCAAGGGCGTTAAGGTCACGGCGGTGATCGACACCCGCGCGGATGCGCCCAAGGTTGAAGGCGCCGAGCTGTTTGCCGGGGCGCAGGTGATCGACACGAAGGGCCGGCTGGGTCTGGAATGGGCGCAGGTGCGCCTGGCAAACGGCACCACCCGCGACGTGCCTTGCGGCGCGCTGGCAGTGTCCGGCGGCTGGAACCCCAACGTGCATCTGACCTGCCACCAGCGCGGCCGCCCGGCCTGGCGCGAGGATATTGCCGCCTTTGTTCCCGCAGGTGAGCTGCCGCAGAACATGTCCGTGGCTGGAGCTGCCAATGGCGATCTCTCCACCGCTGCCGCATTGCGGGCCGGTGCCGAGGGCGCGGTGGCTGCGCTGTCGGAGTTGGGGATCGAGGCCAAGGCGAGTGATCTGCCCGAGGCCGAGGACGCGCCCGTCAACGTGACCCCCTTCTGGTACGTGAAGGAAGGCAAGGGCCGCGCCTGGCTGGACCAGCAGAACGACGTCACCGTCAAGGACGTGAAACTGGCGCATCAGGAGAACTTCCGCTCTGTCGAGCACCTGAAGCGCTACACCACCCTGGGCATGGCAACCGATCAGGGCAAGACCTCCAACATGGGCGGTCTGGCGATCATGGCTGAACTGGCGGGCAAGCAGATCCCCGAGGTCGGCACCACCATGTTCCGCCCGCCCTACACGCCGGTGTCTTTCGGTGTGATGGCTGGCCGCTCGGTGGGTGAGGAATTCCGTCCGACCCGCAAGACCCCCAGCCACAAATGGGCTGAGGAGCAGGGCGCGGTGTTTGTCGAGGTCGGCCAGTGGCTGCGGGCGCAGTGGTTCCCCAAAGCGGGCGAAACCCATTGGCGCCAGTCGGTGGACCGCGAGGTGCTGCAGACCCGCAATTCGGTCGGCATCTGCGACGTGACCACGCTGGGCAAGATCGATGTGCAGGGCAAGGATGCTGCCGAGTTCCTGAACATGATGTATGCCAATGCCTTTGCCAAGCTGCCGGTGGGCAAGGTCCGTTACGGGCTGATGCTGCGCGAAGATGGCATTGCCTATGACGACGGCACCGCGGCGCGGTTTGCCGAGGATCATTTCGTGGTGACCACCACCACCGCCAACGCAGTTCTGGTCTACCGCAACATGGAATTTGCGCGCCAGTGCCTGTTTCCTGACATGGATGTGCAGCTGATCTCGACCACCGAGGCCTGGGCACAGTTCGCGGTGGCGGGTCCGAATGCCCGCAAGCTGCTGCAAAAGGTCGTGGACCCCGAGTTCGACATCTCGAACGAGGCGTTCCCGTTCATGGGCTGCGGTGAAGTGACCGTGGCGGGCGGCTGCCGGGCGCGGCTGTTCCGGATCTCCTTCTCGGGCGAGCTGGCCTATGAGATCGCGGTACCGACCCGGTACGGCGATGCGATGATCCGCAAGCTGATGGAGGCGGGCGAGGAGTTCGGCGCTGTTCCCTATGGCACCGAGGCGCTGGGCGTCATGCGGATCGAAAAGGGCCATGCGGCAGGTAACGAGCTGAACGGGACAACCTCGGCGCTGAACCTGGGCATGGGGCGGATGGTCAGCAAGAAGAAGGACTGCATCGGCAATGTGCTGAGTGAGCGGCCGGGCATGAACCAGGACGACGCGCTGAAGCTGGTGGGCTTCAGGCCTGTGAATGCTGGTGATCCGGTGCAGGCCGGGGCGCATCTGATGAACGCCGATGGCGAGGTCAGCGCGGCCACCGATCAGGGCTATATCACCTCTGCCGCCTATTCTCCGGTGCTGGGCTGTTCGATCGGGATCGGCTTCCTGAAGCGCGGCGACGCGCGGATGGGCGAGGTGATCCGCGCAGTCAACCCGCTGGAGGGCAAGGAAACCCGGGTCGAGGTTGTCAGCGCGCATTTTGTGGATCCGGAAGGGGAGCGTCTCCGTGGGTAAGTTTGATCAGCATGGGCTGAAAGCCATCTCTCCGCTGGGCGGGCATGAGCCGCGGGCGGATGCCTTCACCGGCCTCCTGATCCGGGAAGTCACCGACCGGGCGCTGGCCTCGCTGGCGGCACGCCAGGGGCAGGCGGAGGCGGTGAAAGCCGCGGCTGCATCGCATCTGGGCGGTCTCTTGCCGGAGCCTGCCCGCTGGAGCGCGGCGGGGGAGCTTGCGGCCTGGTGGATGGGGCCGGATCTGTGGATGGTCTCTGCCCCGCATGACAGCCACGAGCTGCTGGCGGCTGAGCTGAAACAGGCAGTCGGCGACGCGGGCTCCGTGGTGGAGCAGACCGACGGCTGGTGCTGTTTCGGCATGGAAGGCCCGCGCTGCTTTGACGTGCTGGAGCGGCTGTGCAACGCCAATATTCGTGCGGGCAAGGCGGGGGATGCCACCCGCACCTCGGTGGAGCATCTGGGGGTATTTCTGCTGTGCCATGCGCCGGGGCAGAGATATTCGATCATCGGCCCGCGTTCCTCGGCGGCATCGCTGCATCATGCACTGGTGGCGGCGGCGAAATCGGTGATCTGAGAAATCTGCACGACGATTGAAGCCGCCCGGCCGTAGTGCCGGGCGGTTTGCCTTTGGCGGCCGGAGGCGGTCAAAGGAACTGGCTGGCCTGCGTGCAGGGGGCGGATGCCTCCGGCGGGAGTATTTTCAGAAAGATGAAAAGAACCAGAACAGCCGCAGACATTCTGCGGCTGCTAGGGGCTATTTCGAGAAAGGGCCGCGGCGTCAGACCGACGGGATCGGCCGGTTGTCCTGGACCCGGAACAGGTTCACCTTGCGGCGTTCCTCCTGCGGGGTGACGCCAAAGCTTTCGCGGTAGTGCTGCGACAGGGTGGAGGAGGTGGCGTAGCCCACCGCATTGGCGATCGAGGTGATCGAGTCGCGGGAATACATCACCAGCTGCCGCGCCGCATTCATCCGCAGGGTGCGGTAATAGATCGCCGGGCTTTGGCCGGTGGCGGCCTTGAAGCTGCGCTCCAGCTGGCGCGGCGAGACGCCGATTTCGCTGGCGGCATCGCGGATCGACACCGGATGCTCCAGATTGTCGGCAAAGAGTTCGACGGCCTTGGCGACCGGCGGCGGCAGGCTGTCGGCGGTGCTGTCGGTCTTGAAGGCGGGGATTTTCTGGCGCACGCCCTCGGCCCGGACCATCGGGTGCTGGAACCAGCAGGCGACTTCGGTCATCACTGCATCGCCCAGGGTCTGTTCAATCAGTTTCAGGGACAGATCGAACATCGCCGCAGCGCCGCTGGCGGTGAAGCGGCGGCGGTCCAGCACCATGACGTCGTCAACGGTGGCCAGCGACGGGAATTCGGCGGTGAAGGCGGCCTTGTAGCACCAGTGGACAGAGCAGCTGTGCCCGTCCAGCAGGCCGGAGCGGGCCAGCGGGAACACGCCGCCGGAGACCGCGCCCATCTTGGTGCCGTGGCGGGCCAGGTGGCGCAGCTTGCCGTTTGAGCCCTTGGGGTCCTCAAACTTGCCTTGCGGGCTGGACAGCAGGAACAGGGTGTCGATGTCTTCGGTCTGGTCCAGGGAGCAGTCGGGCTGGAACGCCACATTGGCGGAGGCATTCACGCTGGCGCCGGTTTCGGAGATCAGTTTCCATCGGAAGGTTTCGGTGCCGGCAATTTCATTTGCCGCCCGCAGGGGTTCGATGGCCGATGTCAGGCAGGCCATTGGAAAGCCGGGAAAAATCAGAAATCCGAGAGTCATGGTGTTGTCGCGCTGCATGGGGTTGATCTTAGCTTGCGAAAGGGGATTCGCACAGCAGCGAAAGGGTGCCCGCGCCGTACAGGAAGGGGAAAACGGCGCGGGCGGATCTGCTTAGTTTTGCAGATATGATTCCAGCGAGTCGTCCAGGGCGTCTTTCCACGGAGTGTGGTGCACGGGCGCCATGGTGCCGGTGATCACTGATTTGTAGGAGTTGTTGCGGAAGGCCATGATGTCCTGGGCCTTGTGCCCCTTCCATTCGTAGAAGGCCTGGCAGGCGCCGGCCACGTCGAAGGTCGGGTAGTCGGTCTCCTCGATCAGCTCCAGCACGTAATCGCCCTGGTATTTGATCGCGTATTTGACGTCGTCCGAGGCTTCTTCGCGCTCCTCGCGCTCTTTCACGTCGGCCAGCAGGGTGTCCTTGTCCGACGGGATTTCGATCTTGCCCATGATCGCGTCGCGGACCCACCAGGCCTGGGCGTCGAACATGTTGAAGGTGAACCACTGATCCTGCATGCCCAGATAGAACATCTTGGGGTTATGCACGTAGACCACGCCTTTATACAGGTCGGCGGCGGCCAGGCGGTTGGCGGTCTTCAGGCGCAGATCGTCCGGCAGGAAGTTGAAGAAGTGCTTGTAGCCGGTGCAGAGGATGATCGCGTCGACCTGCTTCTGGGTGCCGTCGACGAAGGTGGCGGTGTTGCCGCTGACGGATTCCAACGCCGGTTTTTCTTCCCAGTTGTCGGGCCATTTGAAGCCCATCGGCGCCGAGCGGTAGGAGGAGGTGACGGATTTGCAGCCGTATTTCCAGCACTGCGAGCCGATGTCTTCGGCAGAGTAGGAGGCGCCGAGGATCAGGATATCCTTGTCCTTGAACTCACGGGCGTCGCGGAAGTCGTGGGCGTGCAGCACGCGGCCGTTGAAGGTGTCGAAGCCGGGGTAGAACGGCACGTTCGGGGTCGAGAAATGGCCCGAGGCGCAGATCACGTGGTCGAAGTCTTCCTTATAGGTGCTGTCCTTGGCATGGTCGTGCACGGTGACGGTGAAATTGCCCTTGTCCTCGTTGTAGTCGACCCAGCGGATGGGAGAGTTGAAACGGATCCACTTGCGCACGCCGGCCTTCTTCACCCGGCCTTCGATATAGTCGAACAGCACGGCGCGCGGCGGGTAGGAGGCGATCTGCTTGCCGAAATGCTCCTCAAACGAATAGTCGGCAAACTCCAAGCCTTCCTTGGGGCCGTTCGACCACAGGTAGCGGTACATCGAGCAGTGCACCGGCTCGCCGTTTTCATCCAGGCCGGTGCGCCAGGTGTAGTTCCACAGGCCGCCCCAGTCGTCCTGCTTTTCAAAGCAGACGATCTCCGGAATCTCTTCGCCTTTGTTGGCGGCAGACTGGAATGCGCGCAGCTGGGCCAGGCCGGAGGGGCCGGCGCCGATGATGGCAATGCGTTTCTTGGTCATGTGGCTCTCCCATTGGTATGGACCAATATGTTTGTTTGGTTCTTTTGGTCTGATCCAATAAGGTCCAAAATTGCACCGCCGAGTCAACATATTTTCACGGAGGGAATACTATTTTTCCCTGATTGGACTGGCAGGGCGGAGATTTATCGTTAGGATTCAGAACATGAAGACGACGAGTTTTGCGCACCAGCTGGCCGCCCGCGCGGCGCTGCCCCGGTTGTCGGTGGGGATGACAGAATCAGTGAATATCGGCTTTTTGGGTCCGCTTTCGGGCCGGGTCGAGAGCTGGGGGCTGCCTGGATTGAACGGCTGTCGGATCTGGGAGGACGGTCTGAACAAGGCGGGCGGGCTGCTGATCGGCGGCCGCCGTTACCCGATCCGCATCCATTCTTACGACTGCGGCCATGACCCCGAACGCTCGCTGGAGGGCGCGGTGGAGCTGGTGCAGAAGCATAACGTCAAGCTGATGCTGATGCTGGGCGGGGACACCTTTGCGGCGGTGCGCGGCTTTCTGATGCGCAACAAGGTGCTGACATCGACCCTGCTGCCCACGGATCTGTCGCCGGACACGCCCTATCTGATTGCGCCCAGCGAGGCGCACCCGATCCAGAATGTGACCGGGGTGGCATGGCTGGCGGAAAACCGGCCGGAGCTGAAAACCGTCGCCCTGTGCAGCCAGGCCGATCTGCTGGGGCTGCCCGCGCAGGCCGTCTACCGCGCGGCGTTCAAGGCGGCGGACAAGCAGATCCTGCGGGAAGTGCAGTATGATCCGGCCGCCAGCGATCCGGCGCCGGTGGTGGACCCGATGCTGGAGAGCGGCGCCGATATCCTGTGCTGGTGCTCGTCCTATGCGCCGATGGTGCATGCGATGACGCAATACGCCTATGCCAAGGGGTTCAAGGGGCAGATCATCAGCTGCACCATGGATGGCTACGGCCAGCTGGTGGAGAAAACCTCAGCCGAATTCATGGAAGGGGTGGTGTTCCAGTTCCCGGATTTCGACGATCCAATGCTGCGGGAGAAGGCGTTTTTCTTCAACCGTCCGCATGTGTTCTATGAGGAGTACAACCGCCGCTTCCCGGGCAGCTGGTCCGCGGTGAGCTGGGAATATGTGGCGATCCTGGATATCTGGCACAGCGCGGTGGAAAAGGCGGGATCGGTTGAGCCGCTGTCGGTGCTGGCGGCGATGAAACAGCTGGGCCATGTCACCCATGCCTTCGGCCACGCGGAATGGTGGGGCGAGGATATCTTCGGCATTTCCAATGCTTTGGTCGGCGATTGGCCGGTGGTCACCATCCAGGACGGCAAGGCGCGGATCGCCGGGTTCAGGTCGATCCCTGCCTGGCTGGCACAGCACTCCAATCTGTTGAAGGCAGAGATGGAGGCGCTGGGGCAACTGTGGCATCAGCGTCTGGAAAGCGGCGCACCGGGCAGCCAGGTCGGCTCGCGCGCCGTGCAAGTCTGACGGGGTGGCTGGCGTGCCCGGCCGGGAGGCGCAGGGCGGCAGCGGCGCGGGGTCAGATATCCTGCAGCAGCAGCTTCTGTTCGTCGATCAGGTGCAGCTTGATGAATTCCACCGCGGATTCCACATCGCGTGAGGCGATGGCGTTGAACAGCGTGTTGTAGCGCTTCTGGTAGTCCTGAATCCGCTGCGGCGTCAGGTGGCGGCGGCGCAGGGCGGTGCGGTAGGACAGGCGGCAGGCCTCGATCGTCAGCTCGTAGCAGGAGTGCAGCAGCGGGTTCCCGGTGCCCTCGGCGATCTTGCGGTAGAGATCCTCCTCCGCCTCGATGAAGTCGCCGGGATCGGTGCGCACGGCCTCGACCCGTGACAGGATCTCATCCAGCTCCTCGATCTGGCGCGGTGTCATGTTGATCACCGCCAGGCGGATCATCTCCGGCTCCAGAATGCCGCGCACAACCAGGTGGTCGAGCGGCGACACTTCCTTGGCCAGCGAGGAATAGGAGGTTTCGGGCTTGGGGTCGGAGCGGAATTTGACAAAGCTGCCGGAGCCGGGGCGGCGGTGGATCACGTTCTGGCTGGCCAGAACATCCAGTGCTTCGCGCACGGTGTTGCGGGCAACCCCCAGTTCCGAGGCCAGCGTCCGTTCGGATGGCAGGCGGGTGTCGACCGGATAGGTGCCTGCCTTTATGCGGGCAAACAGCGTGTCGATCACCACCTGCACGGTGGCGCCCACCGAATGCGTGGTCAGGATTTGCGAAGTCGTCTCTTCCGCTGAGCTCATATCTGTTTTCCAGGCCGGACGAGCGGGAGAATCCCCTGCTCCTGATCACTGTGCCAAGGGTGCAAATACCGGTTTTGGCGGCCGGTGCGCAACCATCTGACTCAGCTTAAACTTGCTGTGAGCCTACCGGTTCCTGCGCCGGACGGCAAGAAAACAGAGGGAATTGGTTCTTAAATTGGTTTTCCGGCCGTGTTTTTAAGGTGAGGCGTAAGATCATGTTTTGATGCCGTTTTTGACGCGATTTTTGCCGTAAAGCGATCCATCCGGTCCTATTTTGGTGCCTTTTTGGTGTGCAAGGTGAAAGAAAATTTCTTGGAGGTGAACCATCTGGCTGCTAGCTTTGGTCCAGGATGGGTCCAATTTGCGTCAACTGGTCCAGTGGGTTTGAGCCGGTATCAGGGAAGCGCACCGGGGCCATCCCGAAGAACACACCGCCGCAGAAACAGGCGGGTCCAACATGGGAGATGAAAATGATTTCCAAGATCGTGAAATCGGGGCTGACCCGGAGGACGTTCCTCAAGTCGACAGCGGTCACCGCGATGAGCGCCGGGCTGCCGGGCGCGTCGCTGGCGGCGGGCAAGACCATCAAGATCGGCTTTCTGGCGCCGCTGACCGGCGCGGTTGCGGCCTGGGGCAAGCCGGGGCTGGACGGCTGCCAGATCTGGGCAGAGCGGGTCAACGCGGCGGGCGGCATCACGCTGGGCGACGGCAGTTACAGCGTCGAGTTCGTCTCCTACGACAATGAATACGATCCGGCCAAGGCGCGCACCGGGGCGACCAAGCTGATCCGCGAGGATGGTGTGAGCTTTATCATGATGCTGGGCGGCGACACCTGGCCGGGCGTGCAGCCGGTGGCGGACAAGACGGGGATGCTGTTTTCCACCCTGCTGCCGTCGGACCTGTCGCCAGACACCAGCACCCTGATCGCGCCGGCCGAGGTGCATCCGATCTACAACGTGACCGGTGTCGAGTGGCTGGCCGAGAACAAGCCGGAGCTGAAGACCGCGGTGATGTGCGCCCAGGATGACGCGCTGGGGCTGCCGTCCGTCGCGACCTATCTGGCGGCGTTTGAGGCGGCGGGCATCGAGATGCTGGATGAGCCGCTGCTGTTTGATCCGGCCACCACCGACTTTGCGCCGGTGGTGACCCGGCTGATCAGCAAGAGCCCGGATATTGTCTGCCTGGACACCTGCTACAGCGACTATGTGCATCCGATTGCCGAACAGCTGTTCCAGCAGGGCTTCAAGGGGCAGATCATCTCTTGCACCGCGGATTTCTATGACCAGATGATCGCCAAGACCTCAGAGGAATTCATGGAAGGCTTTGTCTTCCAGTTCCCGGATTTCGACGATCCGGCGCTGAATGGCGATAACATCAACTTCACCGATCCGAACGGCTTTTACGAGGAGTTCAACAGGCGGCATCCGGGCCAGTGGGGCGCGGTGAGCTGGGAATATGCCTCGATCATGGATCTGTGGAAGGCGGCCGCCGAAAAGGCCGGATCGGCCAGCCCGGATGCAGTGGCGGCTGCGCTGAAGGAGGGCAAGGGCAAACATGCCTTTGGCGATGCGGACTGGTGGGGCGCTGAGCTGTTTGGCATCGACAATGCGCTGGTCGGCGACTGGCCGGTGGTTGCCATCGAAAAGGGCAAGGCCCGGATCAAGGACTTCCGCTCCATCCCCGACTGGTACGCCAGGCACGGCGATCTGCTGATCAAGCATATGAAGGCCTATGACCAGATGTGGGATCAGCGCAGCTGACCTGCAAGCCGGGCCATCAGGCGGTGCGGGACCTGACCCCGCACCGCGAGAGCGACCGAACAAAGAGACAATCCGATGCTGGACCTTCTGGCGCAGACCGGCCTCAACGCCGTGTATGCTGCGAGCTATATTTCCCTTGTTGCTGTGGGGCTTGTGCTGATTTTTGGCGTCATGGGCGTGATCAACTTTGCCCATGGCGAACTGTTCATGGCGGGTGCCTATGCGATTGTGGCGCTTTATGCCGGGCTGAACGTGCCGTTCTTTCTGGCCGTGGCAGCGGGCCTTCTGTTTGTGGGCTGTCTGGGCCTTCTGATGGAGCGGGCCCTGTTTAGGCCTTTGAAGGATAATCCTCTGGGCGGGCTGGTGGCCTCGATCGGGTTCCTGATGATCCTGCAGGCGCTGGCGGTGATGGGGTTCGGCGTGCGGATGGTGCATATCCCGCCGGTCACGCAGGAGGTGATTGCCTTCAGCGATAAAGTGCGGCTGCCGGTGGCGCGGCTCTATGTGATCATTGCCGCAATCGCGCTGCTGTCGGCGCTGTGGTACTTCCTCAAGCGGACCAGGTTCGGCTGGGCACTGCGGGCCTCGGCGCAGGATCCTGAGGCGGCGGCGCTGCAGGGGATTTCGATCACCCAGACCGCGCGCATCGCGATGTTCATCGGTGCAGGGCTGGCGGGGATTGCCGGCGCACTTACGGCGCCGCTGGTCTCGGTCAATCCGCATATGGGGCATTCGGTGATCGTCACCGCGTTCATTGTGATCATCGTCGGCGGGGTCGGCTCGCTGGAGGGGGCCATCGTCGCCTCTGTCGCCTATGCGCTGGTGCATACCTTCGTGACCACCTTCTGGGACGGTGTTCTGGCCGACATCGTGGGTCTGTCGCTGATGCTGGTTGTGCTGATCGTCAAGCCGACCGGCCTGTTCGGGAGTGCGGACCGTGCCTAAGTTCCTGATCTGGACCGCGGCGCTGGCCGCGCTGGTTGCCCTGCCGCATGGCCTCAGTTTTTCGCAGCAGGAAATCCTGGTGTTCCTCACCATCAACGTGCTGCTGGTTGCCAGCTACCGGCTGCTGACGCTGACCGGTGAATGGTCGCTGGCCCATGTGGTGATCATGGGGGTGGGGGCCTATTCCTCGGCCTTGCTGACCAAGAAGCTGGGGGTCTATGTGCCGGTTTCGATGCTGCTGGGCGGAGTGATTGCGGCACTGATTGCAGTGCTGCTGTCGTTCCCGCTGTTCCGGATGAAAGGGTTCTATTTCCTGATCGGGTCGTTTGCCGCCGGTGAAATCATCCGCCTGCTGTGGAAGCGGTTCCGCGATCCGTTTGGCGGCGCCAAGGGCATCAAGGGGATCGACCCGATGCCGGATTTCTCAATCGGCTTTTACCAGTTCGATTTTTTCGAGCCCACGTCCTACTACTATTTTGCTGGTGTCATCGTTGCCTTCTGCCTGTGGATCCTGTGGCGGATCGAGAAGTCGCCCGTTGGCCTTACCTTCCATGCGGTTCATTGGCAGGACAAGCTGGCGCAGGCCTCGGGCGTGAATGTGCGCGCCTACCGGACGCTGGCCTTTGCCATCGCCTCGGGCTTTGCCGGGATCTCCGGCGCGCTGCTGGCGCATTATGTCGGCACCATCAATCCCAACGCGTTTGATATCGACCTGATGGTCTTTGTGCTGACCTGGGCGATTGTCGGCGGCACCGCCACCTTCTACGGGCCGATCCTGGGCTGCGTGGTGCTGACGGTGCTGAACGAGATCGTGCTGCGCGAGCTTGGGCTCGAGCAGATGCGGCCGCTGGTCTATGGCGCCATCATGATCCTGTCGATCCTGTTCCTGCCCAACGGTCTGGAAAGCATCGTGCAGAAATTCACTCAAAGACGCGCCCCGGACGGCGCGCGGGAACGGAGCCCGGCAGAATGACCGATTTTCTGGAAGTCAAAGACCTGACCATGCGGTTCGGCGGGCTGACGGCGGTGGACAGCCTGTCGTTCAAGGTGGCGCATGGCACGATCCACGGCCTGATCGGCCCAAACGGGGCCGGCAAGACCACGACGTTCAATATGATCTCGGGCTTCTACAAGCCAAGCGGCGGGCAGGTGCTGCTGCGCGGGGAGGATATCTCCGGCCTGCAGATGCATGAGGTGGCCCGGCGCGGGGTGGTGCGGACCTTCCAGCATTCAACGCTGTTTGCGGAACTGACGGTTCTGGAGAATGCGCTGGTCGGCACCCATATGCCGTTCCGCCCCAATATCTTTGCCGCGATCATCGGCTGGGACCGGGAGGACCGCAGCGGGGCTGAGGCGCGCGCCAGGGAGGCGCTGGAGTTCTTCGGCCTGGATCACTTGATGCGGGAACGGGCCGGGGACCTGAGCCACGGGCACCAGCGGGCGCTGGGCATGGCGGTGGCCTATGCCAGCCATCCGGACGTGATCCTGCTGGACGAGCCGTTTACCGGCATGAACCCGGAGGAAACCCGGCAGATGATGGGCCTGATGGAGCGGCTGAAGGGTGACGGGATCACCATCCTGATCGTGGAGCATGACATGCAGGCGATCATGGGGCTGTGCGACACCATCACCTGCATGAGCTTTGGCAAGTTCTTGGCCGAGGGCGGCCCGCAGGAGATCCGCAACCATCCGGCGGTGATCGAGGCCTATCTGGGAGGCGCACGCCATGTTGCTTGAGATGAAAAACATCGCCGTGAACTACGGCAAGATCAACGCGATCCGGAACATCTCGGTTGCGGTGCCAGAGGGCAAGATCGTCACCATCATCGGCGGCAACGGGGCGGGCAAGACCACCACGCTGCGGGCGATGTCGGGGATGCTGCCGGTCGCCGCGGGCGAGATCACATTCGAAGGCAAGCGGATCGACCATCTGCCCGCGCATAAGGTGGTGGCCAATGGCATTGCCCATGTGCCGGAGGGGCGGCGGGTCTTTCCGGATATGACGGTGGAGGAGAACCTGCGCACCGGGGCGTTCCTGCGCAAGGACAAAGCGGCGGTCGAGGCGGATCTGGCGGATGTCTTCAGGCGGTTCCCGCGCCTGCGCGAGCGGCGCGCGCAGATGGCCAAGACCATGTCAGGTGGCGAGCAGCAGATGCTGGCCATCGGGCGCGCGCTGATGTCCAAGCCGCGGCTGTTGCTGATGGATGAGCCGTCGATGGGCCTGGCGCCGGTCATCGTCGAGGAAATCGCCCGGATTATTGAGGAGATCAACGCAAACGGCCTGTCGGTGGTGCTGGTCGAGCAGAACGCCGAACTGGCCCTGGAACTGGCCGATTACGCCTATGTTCTGGAAACCGGAAATGCAGCAATGGAGGGGCCTGCAGATGAGCTTCACGGAAACGAACACGTCCGCGCCGCGTATCTGGGGCTTTAGGCCATTTGCAGAGCTGCGGGCCGCGCGCGCGGCGGGCTGGTCGCGGGCCGATCTGGCCTGGGAGCGGCTGATGGAACGGGCGCTGGCAGCGGCCGCGGCAGGGCGTTCGCGCCAAGCCATGCGCCTGTTCCGGCTGGCGGATCTGCTGGCGCGGGCGGCATTTCCGGCCGCGGATCTGCGCCGGGCCGCGGCGCCTGCCAATCTGGCGGTGCTGCACTTCCGGCGCGGTGCGCTGGCGGAGGCGGAGCGGCTGCAGGCGCGAGCCCTGCGGGTCTGGGCCGGAGCGGCAGAGCAGGTGGCGGCGATGCGGATTGCGCCGCGCAGCCGGTCGTCGCTGTTTCACCTGAGGATGGAGGCGCTGCACCGCGACACGTTCCACGCCAATCTGAAAACCCGTGTGGGGCGGATCGCGGCAGAGACCGGGGAAACGCTGCGCAACCTGACCTCGGGCCGGGCGGCGCTGCACCGGCACGCCAGCCGCTGGCGGGGCGAAAAGCCCACGGTGTTTGACGGCACCCGCAAAGTTCTGGGGGCCTGCCTGCTGCTGCTGGACGGCTGAGTTAAATCTGCGATTGTGCCGCATGGCGCTGGAACCCGGGCCGGATGGCCCGGGTTTTGCCGGTTGCGGCTATGCCGGCCGGTGCCCCGTGGCAACTATTTTCCCTCCGCACCCGGCAAGGGCTTGGGAAAAACCTGTAACGGCAGTAAAATAATTTTCGCGTGGTTTCTTGCGCCTGGAAAAGTTTTTGCGTATGCGCCGCTGCGCGCTTGTCAGAGGCCGTCAATAAGGAAGATAACACAGTGGCTAAACCCAAAGACGATACCGACGCAGTGGCAAATAACCTTTCCCAAGATCCGCACCGTGTCCGCGAGGGCTCCGAAAAAGTGCTGGAGGTGGCGATCGGCCGCGAAGTGCGGTCGTTCCGGCGCCAGCAGGGGATCACGGTGGCGGATCTGGCCAATCTGACCGGCTTGTCGATCGGGATGCTGTCGAAGATCGAGAACGGTAACACCTCTCCGTCGCTGACCACGCTGCAACTGCTGGCCAATGCGCTGAGCGTGCCGATCACCTCGTTCTTCCGCCGGTTTGAGGAAACCCGGGAAGCGGTGCACACCAAGTCGGGCGCGGGAGTGGAGACCGAGCGGGCCGGCACGCGGGCGGGGCATCAGTATCAGCTTCTGGGCCATCTTGGCGCCAATGCCTCCGGCGTGATGGTGGAGCCTTACATGATCACCCTGACCGAGGAGTCGGATGTCTTCCCGACCTTCCAGCATGACGGTATCGAGATGCTGTACATGCTGGAAGGTGAGGTGGATTACCGCCACGGCGACAAGGTGTTTGCGCTGAAGCCGGGCGACACGCTGTTTTTCGACGCCGATGCGCCGCACGGGCCGGAAAGCCTGGTCAAGCTGCCTGCGCGTTATCTGTCGGTCATTTCCTACCCGCAGTCGAGCTGAGATACCGGCGGGGCGGGCTCCCGCCTGTTCCGGGCGATCTGACGATGCCCCTGCACAGTTGGGCCCGGCGCCGCGCGATGCGCGGCGCAGTTGCGTTTTGCGGCAAGCCTTGCGGGGCCGCCCGCAGTGCGCGAAGCGCGCTGCCCGGCCCAACGCCGCGCAGGGGGCAGGCGCAGCCTGCCGTCTGATGCGGGGGCGGGAGGGCTTCGCGCACTGCGGGCAAAAAGAAACTGCCGGAGCCAGGGGCAGCGGCAGTCAGTGAAGCGGGCCTAGGTGACAGGGGTAGGGACGGCCCGCAAGTCCGCTCGGGATCAGTCGTCGTCGGGCCAGATGCCGTCCGAGGTCGGGCTGCCGTCGTCAAATTGCGAGAGCCACTCCACCATCAGCGGGCGGTTGTCGATGAAGCCCTTGTAGGTCGCCAGCTCCTCCGGCAGGTCGCGGATCACCCGGTGCAGGCGGCGGGCCCATTTCGGCACCGTCACCAGATCGTTGAAGCTGATCAGGTAGCAGCGGATCGGGAACACCAGCGCGTTGGAGCGCGGCAGCCGGAAGAAGGTCTGCAGCTCGACCCGCAGGTGCTGCTTGTCGCCGATGTTCTCCCTCGTCAGCCCTTGCTTCATCACGCCCCATTTGTGGTAGTTCTCGGGCGAGGTATCGAGCAGCGGGTTGACGGTCATCGTCCAGTTCAGGCGGCGGGCGGGCTGGCCCTGCTGGATGTTCAGGAGGAACTTCAGGGCGCGCACGAAGATACCCATCTCATGCGCCTTCGGGACCGGGGCGTGCCATTCGAAGAAGTTCATGCCGATATCGAAGTCCAGCGACCAGTCGGCCTGGGTGGTGACCATGCCGGCGTCCATCCACAGGTTGTCATCGCGCTGGTCGAGCACCGCAAAGTCGCCCTGGGTCTGGCGGGTGATATATTCCATCGGGCCGTAGGGCAGGGTGCTTTCATCGAGGAAGGTGAAGGTGTCGTCGATGCCCAGCGGCTTGTTGATCCAGCGCCAGCGGTTGCCGTCTTTATGCAGTTCGAACAGGTCCGGGTATTCGGCCGCCTTGGCCTCCATGATCAGCTCGACCAGATCCCAGCCCGCCAGCGTCATATGCGGCAGCGACTGGCAGCGCAGCGGGTCATTGGCCAGCACCCTGGCCCGGTCCTTCATTTCCGAGACGTAGTGTTCATCCACGTCGAAGGTGCGTTCGAATACCGAGCCGGGCCGGTAGGATTTGTGCGGCTCCATGTTCACGGAGTACATGTAGCTGTCTTCGTGGAACGGGAAGGGGAAGCGTTTGATTGCCCAGTCCGAGTTCTTGAAGGTGAAGTCGCCGTAGAAGGTTTCGTCGTTGAATTGAATGGTCATCTTTCTCTCCCTCAGCGGTCCAGAACCAGTGTCTTGCCTTCAAAGCGCGACACGCAGGGCATGATGTGTTTTCCGCCGGCTTTTTGCTCGTCGGTCAGCCAGTGGTCGTAGTGCAGGAACTTGCCGTCATAGCCGATGACATTGGTTTCGCACTGGCCGCAGGCGCCGCCGCGGCAGAGGTAGGGGGCGTCGATGCCGGCTGCTTCCAGCGCCTCCAGCAAGGACTGGTGTTCGCCGACTTGCACGATCTTGTTGGAGACCGCGCATTTGACCTCAAACGGTTTGCCGGAGGCCGGTGCCAGGAATTCCTCGGAGTGCACCGCCTCGCGCGGCCAGCCCATCTCCTCGGCGGTGGCATGCACCCAGTTGATCATGCCCTTGGGGCCGCAGACGTAGACATGGGTGCCCAGCGGCTGGTTGGCGAGCAGGGTGTTCAGATCAATCGCCTCGTTCTGGTCGTCATGGTAGATGTGGACCTTGCCGGGGTAGCGCTCTGAGAGCTCCCTGGCATATGTGCCGAGCGAGGCTGTGCGGACCGCGTAGTGCAGCTCGAAATGGCCGCCCATCATCGAGAGCTGATGCATTTGCGCCATGAATGGCGTGATGCCGATGCCGCCGGCCAGCATCAGGTGTTTCTTCGCGCGCAGGTCCAGCGAGAACAGGTTTACCGGGTTGGAGATCACCATCTCCATCCCCTCCTTGACCTTGGTGTGCATGAACCTGGAGCCGCCGCGGCCCTGATCGTCGCGCCGCACCGAGATGGTATAGGCGCCGCGGTCGGCTGGGTTGGACATCAGCGAATAGGCATTGAGCCGGGTGATATCGCCGTCCTGCATTTCCACCACGGTATGCGCCCCGCCCGAGAAAGTGGGCAGGTCGCCGCCGCCGGTGCGGACGAATTTGAAGCGGGTGACCAGATCGTTGACCGGTTTTACCTCGGCCACGGTGACATTCAGCTTTGCGGTGCCAGCACTCATTTGAACAGCTCCACTTTCTCGGGAATGTTGCCCGGATCCTCGGCATCCACCCGCACCCCCTGAAAGGCGGCCAGGCGGCGCGAGTAGTGATCGCGCACGAACAGGCTGAGGCCGCAGTGGCTGCATTCGAACGGGTCGGTGGTCACGTCCTCGGTGATGCCCTTGCAGTGCACGCACTGCATCCGCCGCGCGGTGGAGCCGCGGTGTTCGGTCTGGATCGCGGTGTGCGGGATGCCGGCCGCGGTGGCCTCGGCCATGGCCTGGCCCATCAGGCTTTCGGTGCCGGTCAGGTACACCTGGGTGCCCATGTGGCAATCCTGCAGGGCGCGGCGGATGCGGCCTTGCGCGGCCTCATAGGAGGGGCCGGCGTAGTACTGGCCCGCGCCCAGCTCTTCCAGCTGGCTGCTGTATTTGGTGCCGGTCGTCTTGGGGATGTAGATGATGTGAGCCTTGGCCCAGAAGCCCTGGTCCACGGATTTGGCCAGATCGAGGATCGCTTCGGCGCCTTCGGCATCGGCGATCATCAGATGGCCGCCGCCGGAGCGGGCCTCAAGCTCGCCGTAGACCGGGCGGCTGGTGATGGAAGGGGGAAATTGTGTCTTGGGCATGTGGGTCGCTTTTCCTGCAGTCCGGGTGAACGAAAGCAGGCGCCCCCGGTGCGGGGACGCCCGGTATTCGGCTCAGCCTTTTGCGGTCCGGCGTTTCTTTTCCGGATCGTGGAACGGCATTTCCGCTGCAACGCAGGGGATTTCGCCGGTGGAGTTCTTGACGGTCAGCGGCACGCCGGGTTCGGCGCAGTCGACCGGCATGCGGGCGATGCCCACATTGTGCTCGTTCAAGGGCGAGTACATGCCGATGGTGACCACGCCGACCTGCTTGCCGTCGCGCAGGAGCGGCGCACCTTCTTCGGCGGGCTCGGTGCCTTCCAGCTTGACGCCGTAGATCTTGAAACGCTCCTTGCCCTTCAGGCGGTAGTGCTCCTCGGCGCCGCGGAAGCCGGTCTTGCCCGGCGAGACGGTGAAGTCGAGGCCCAGTTCCCACAGCGTGTCGCCGCATTTCTCGTTCTCGAAGGGGTACATCTCCGAGTTGTCATAGGGGAAGAACAGCAGGTAGCTTTCGGCGCGCAACAGGTCGAGCGTGGTGAAGCGGGTCGGGATGATACCCATCGGCGCGCCCTTTTCGACCAGATTGTCCCAGATATGCGGCGCGTCCTGGCCGCGGCAGAAGATCTCATAGCCGCGCTCGCCAGTGTAGCCGGTGCGCGAAATGGTGACGGGCTTATCGAACAGGGTGGTGTGGATGTGGCTGAAGTAGACCACGTCGCGGATGCCGGGCACGCCCTGTTCTTCCAGGAAATCGACCGCCAGCGGCCCCTGCAGGGAGATGTCATGCAGGTTGTCGTCAAAGCGGATGTCGACGTCGCGGCCCTGCGCCGCCATGGTCAGCTGCTCGTGGCCCTGGCCGGAGCCGTGCACCACCATCCAGCTGTTCGGACCCATGCGGTAGATCACGCAGTCGTCGACGAATTTGCCGTCGTCGTTCAGCATGCAGGCATAGGTGCTGCGGCCGGGTTTGATCTTTTCCACGTTGCGGGTGGTAGCCCGGTCGATGACGTGGCTGGCGTGGGGGCCGACGATGTGGACCTTCTTCAGGCCGGACACGTCCATGAAGCCCGCCTTGGTGCGGATCGCCATGTATTCTTCCGTCTGGTCCTTGTCATAGGTCCAGGCGGTGCCCATGCCGCTCCAGTCTTCCAGGTCCGAGCCCATCGCCCGGTGGCGGTCAGCAAGGGTTGAGAAGCGCCAGGATGCAGTCATTGTCTAAGTCTCCCTATTGGTGCGGACCAAATTTGTTGATTTGGTTCCTTTGGTCTGGTCCAGTTAGCCAAGAGAGGGGGCGTTGTGTCAATGAATATTCCTATCAGGAAAAAGATTTTGCCTAAAAGGCCGATTCCCCATGGCTTTGCGGCATGGATTGGCCTGAAATGGTCTTTTTGGCGGCTAGCTTGGGGTTGCGGGGGCTGCCCGATGACCCGTTTCAAGTGAGAATCGGAGGCCTTCAGCGCCGGAGATTCGCGCGATTCCGCCGCAAACGGGCGTTCCGGCCAAACGTAGCCTGCTGTTCCGGGGCCGCCGGCGCGCGCAGGCGGCTGTGCGGGCTTCAGGCGTCGCCAAGGTGCCCTAAGCCGTTGGAGGCGCGGGCGAACAGAGGGCCGCCGGAACCGCCAGGAGAAACGCTTGAGAGCCGGGCAGGTTCCCTGCGAGTGAATAAACTTTCACATGATTGTTGACAGATTTGCGCCTCAGGACCCAATGTAAAGGAAAATAATATTCCCAAGAGGCAAAAATGCCCGGGAGCACTGCCAACAGGAGGGCAAAACATTGGATGGAAATCTGAACGCGTTAACAACCGTGTTCACCGAGTTCTATTACTGGGTGACGGTTGTCTTCATGTTCCTCATTCACGTGGGGTTCTGCATGTATGAGGTCGGCGCGAGCCGCCACCGCAACCACATGCACACACTGATGAAGAACATCATGATCATTCCGCTGGTCACGGTGACATTCTTCTTTTTCGGCTGGTGGATCTACTGGGCTTTTCCCAGCTTCCCGTTCTTCGGCGGCCTGAACTATGAGGCGGGCGCGGCGAACCTGCCGTGGTCGCAGAACATGGCCACCAACCTGTCCGACCGGATCACCGGCGTGTTCTGGGCAGCGTTCCTGCTGTTCTCCTGGACCGCCGCCTCGATCGTGTCCGGTGCGGTCATCGAACGGATCCGCTCCTCTGCCTTGTGGGTGCATGCGGTGATGATCGGATCGGTGTTCTGGATCATCGACGCCGCCTGGGGCTGGCATGCCGAGGGCTGGATGGTGAAATACCTGGGCTACCATGATGCCTATGCGTCCGGGGTGATCCACGCAATCGCTGGCGGTTACGCGCTGGGCGTGATCATGGTGCTGGGGCCGCGGCTGGGCAAGTTTGCCGCCGATGGCACCCCGCGCGATATCCCGCCGCATAACCCCTGGATGCTGACCATCGGGATCTTCCTGATCTATTCCGGTTTCTGGGGTTTTTACGCCGCGTGCAACATCCCTGTGATCTCGCCCGAAGGCATTGGCGGGATGCTGACCGGCGACACCTGGACGGCCACCAATATCTATCTGGCGCCGACCTCGCTGTCCGCGATCACCTTTAACTTCCTGATGTCGATGTCCGGCGGTTTGATGGCGGCCTATGTGGTGTCCAAGGGCGATGCGTTCTGGACCTTCTCCGGCGGTCTGGCGGGCATCATCACTGCCTCGGCGGGCAACGATCTGTATCACCCGATCCAGGCGATGCTGGTCGGCGCTGTTGGTGTCGTGATCGTCTACAAGCTGCATTACTGGGTGGAGCGCACCTTCAAGCTGGATGACGCGGTGGGCGCGGTTGCGGTGCATGGCTATTCCGGCGTTGTCGGCCTGATCATCGCGGGCTTCCTGCTGTGGGGCGCACCAAGCTCGCCTTATGAAGGTTTCGCCACGGTGAACCCGGTCGGCCAGGTCGTTGGCGCGGTGATCATGTTCGGGGTGCTGGGCTGGCTGCCGGGCTTCGTGATCGCCAAGATGCAGGCGGCCGCGGGCGTGCTGCGGATCCCGGTGGAGGTCGAGCTGCAGGGCCTCGATTACGCGGAACACCATGCCTACGAAGATGCCAAGGCCGAGATCATTGCCGCCGACAAGGCTGCACTGAATGGCGGCGGCGTTCCAGCTGAATAAGGAGAATTGAAATGTCTACGATCGGTTACGACAGCTGGGCGGTGGATCTGGCAGAGGTTGGGGCGGTCTATCCGTTCCAGGGCTCGGAGGGGCTGATGGTGGTCCTGGGGGTGGTCTTCTGGATCGCCTGGCACCGGATCCAGTTCGTCCGCGAGGGCCAGCATCTGGAGAAGGCCAAGCGGATGGGAGACACGGAAAAAATCCACAGTCTGCTGGAGAAGTACTGACCTTTCCAGACCAGAGGCGCGCCATGCGGCGCGCCTTTTCTTTCCTTCGTAGGAAAATAAGTTTCATAAGAGTTGAACGGCAGATCGCAAACTGCTAGCGTTGATTCGAGATGAAAAGCAGGAGGCACACCCATGTGCGGGATTGTCGGTCTTTTTCTGAAAGACAAAACACTTGAGCCGAAACTGGGCGATATGCTCACTGATATGCTCATCACCATGACGGACCGCGGTCCGGACAGCGCGGGCATTGCGATCTATGGCGCGGACGCGGACGGGCGGGCCAAGCTTACCGTGCAGTCCGACACGCCGGAAGCGGCGTTTGACGGGCTGGACGGCGCGCTGGCCGAAGCGCTGAGCGCCGATGTGTCGATCCGGGTGATCGACACGCACGCGGTTCTGGAATTGCCCGCGGGCAAGGAGGAAGAGGCCCGCAGCGCGCTGGCAGAACTGCGTCCCGGGATGCGCGTCATGAGCGCGGGCGACACCATCGAGATCTACAAGGAAGTGGGTCTGCCCGAGAAGGTTGCCGAGCGGTTCAACGTGCGCGGCATGGGCGGCAGCCACGGCATCGGCCACACCCGTATGGCCACCGAATCCGCCGTGACTACCGAGGGCGCGCACCCGTTCTCCACCGGTTCCGACCAGTGCCTGGTGCACAATGGTTCTCTGTCCAACCACAACGCGCTGCGCCGCAAGCTGCGCCGCGAAGGCGTGCGGATCGAAAGCCAGAACGACACCGAAGTGGGCGCGGCCTATCTGACCTGGAAGATGCAGAACGGCGCCACGCTGGGCGAGGCGCTGGAAGGCAGCCTGGAGGATCTGGATGGCTTCTTCACCTTTGTGGTCGGTACCAAGGACGGCTTTGGCGTCGTCCGCGACCCGATCGCCTGCAAGCCGGCCGTGATGGCGGAGACCGACCAGTATGTCGCGTTCGGCAGCGAATACCGCGCGCTGGTGAACCTGCCGGGCATCGAAGACGCCCGCGTCTGGGAGCCCGAACCCGCAACCGTTTACTTCTGGAACCACTAAGATGCAGACATATGATCTTGAAGCAAATGGCCTGCGCGGTCTGAATTCGGCCCTGCAGGAACTGAACGGCAGCTCCAACAAAACCGCCTGGGAGATCGTCAACCCCAAGGGCAGCCATGCCATTGCCGTGGGCCTGAACTCGCCCATTGAAGTCACCGTCAAGGGGTCCACCGGGTACTATTGCGCCGGCATGAACCAGCAGGCGACCGTCAAGGTGGAGGGGTCGGCCGGCCCCGGTGTTGCGGAAAACATGATGTCCGGCACCGTGATCGTCGAGGGCGACGCCAGCCAGTATGCCGGCGCCACCGGCCATGGCGGCCTCTTGGTGATCAAGGGCAATGCCTCGTCGCGCTGCGGCATCTCGATGAAGGGCATCGACATCGTTGTTCATGGCAACATCGGCCACATGTGCGCCTTCATGGCACAGGCGGGCAACCTGGTGGTGCTGGGCGATGCGGGCGATGCGCTGGGCGACAGCTGCTACGAGGCGCGGTTCTTTGTGCGCGGCAGCGTCAAGAGCCTGGGCGCCGACTGCATCGAGAAGGAAATGCGCCCGGAGCATATCGAGATCCTCAAGGATCTGCTGGCCCGCGCCGGCGCCGATGCCAAGCCGGAGGAGTTCAAGCGCTACGGTTCCGCCCGCACGCTCTACAACTTCGACGTCGACAACGCGCAAGCGTACTAAGGACAGGGATCACTAGACATGGATAGCAATAACATCCCCCGCACGGTCCCGATCCAGTCGGCGACTTTCTCAAATCCGATCAACGCGGAAATCCGACGCGCGGCGGCCACCGGGATCTACGACATCCGCGGCGGCGGCGCCAAGCGCCGGGTGCCGCATTTCGATGACCTGCTGTTCCTCGGCGCCTCGATCTCGCGCTACCCGCTGGAGGGCTACCGCGAGAAATGCGAAACCAAGGTGACGCTGGGCACCCGTTTCGCCAAGAAGCCGATTGAGCTGGACATCCCGGTCACCATCGCCGGCATGAGCTTTGGCGCGCTGTCGGGGCCGGCCAAGGAGGCCCTGGGCCGCGGCGCATCCGCTGCGGGCACCTCGACCACCACCGGCGACGGCGGCATGACCCCGGAAGAGCGCGGCCATTCCTCCAAGCTGGTCTATCAGTATCTGCCGTCCCGCTACGGCATGAACCCGGACGACCTGCGCAAGGCGGACGCGATCGAGGTCGTGGTCGGCCAGGGCGCCAAGCCCGGCGGCGGCGGCATGCTGCTGGGCCAGAAGATTTCCGACCGGGTTGCGGAAATGCGCACTCTGCCGAAAGGCATCGACCAGCGTTCCGCCTGCCGCCACCCGGACTGGACCGGCCCGGATGATCTGGAAATCAAGATCCTGGAACTGCGTGAGATCACCGACTGGCAGGTGCCGATCTATGTGAAGGTCGGCGGCACCCGACCCTACTACGACACTGCTTTGGCGGTGAAGGCCGGCGCGGACGTTGTGGTGCTGGACGGCATGCAGGGCGGCACCGCCGCCACCCAGGACGTGTTCATCGAACATGTCGGCCTGCCGACCCTGGCTTGCATCCGCCCTGCCGTGCAGGCGCTGCAGGATCTGGGCGTGCACCGCGAAGTGCAGCTGATCGTCTCCGGCGGCATCCGCACCGGCGCCGATGTGGCCAAGGCAATGGCGCTGGGCGCGGACGCGGTGGCGATCGGCACCGCGGCGCTGATCGCGCTGGGCGACAACGACCCGAAGTGGGAAAGCGAGTACCAGAAACTGGGCACCACCACTGGCGCCTATGACGACTGGCACGAAGGCAAGGATCCGGCGGGCATTACCACCCAGGACCCGGAGCTGATGAAGCGCCTGGACCCGGTCGATGCGGGCCGCCGCCTGCGCAACTACCTCAAGGTGATGACGCTGGAAGCGCAGACCATCGCCCGCGCCTGCGGCCACAACCATCTGCACAACCTCGAGCCCGAGGATCTGTGCGCCCTGACCATGGAGGCCGCCGCCATGGCGCGGGTGCCGCTGGCCGGGACCGACTGGTACCCGGGCAAGGCTGGGTTCTGACGATTGGCGGGGCGCGGCTGGCAACAGTCCGCGCCCCATTTTCGAAATACGTTCAACAGGGAAAGGAAGTAGGACCATGACGACAGATCTGGCTGCTTTCGCACAAGAAAAAGGCGTCAAGTACTTCATGATCTCCTTCACCGACTTGTTCGGGGGGCAGCGCGCTAAACTGGTGCCGGCGCAGGCGATCGCGGATATGCAGGAAGACGGGGCCGGCTTTGCCGGTTTTGCCACCTGGCTTGACCTGACGCCCGCACATCCGGACATGCTGGCAGTGCCGGATCCCTCCTCGGTGATCCAGCTGCCATGGAAGCCGGAGGTCGCCTGGGTAGCGGCGGACTGCGTGATGGAAGGCGAGGACGTGGCCCAGGCGCCGCGCAATGTGCTGCGCCGCCTGATCAAGGAGGCCGCGGACGAAGGCCTGCACGTTAAGACCGGCATCGAGGCCGAGTTCTTCCTGCTGTCGCCGGACGGGGAGCAGATCTCCGACCCCTTCGATACGGCTGAAAAACCCTGCTATGACCAGCAGGCGGTGATGCGCCGCTATGACGTGGTGCGCGAAATCTGCGACTATATGCTGGAGCTGGGGTGGGGCCCGTACCAGAACGACCATGAGGACGCCAACGGCCAGTTCGAGATGAACTGGGAGTTCGACGATGCGCTGTCGACCGCGGACAAGCACAGCTTCTTCAAGTTCATGACCAAATCGGTGGCGGAAAAGCACGGCTACCGCGCGACCTTTATGCCGAAGCCGGTCGAGGGCCTCACCGGCAACGGCTGCCACGCCCATATCTCGGTCTGGGACGCGCCGGGCAAGGATGCCCGGGTCAACGTCTTCGCCGGTGAGAAGGGTACGGGCCAGGTTGCCGAACTGGGTCTGTCGGAGCAGGGCGGCTGGTTCCTGGGCGGCATCATGAAGCACGCCTCGGCGCTGGCGGCAATCACTAACCCGACAGTGAACTCCTACAAGCGCATCAACGCGCCGCGCACCATGTCGGGGGCCACCTGGGCGCCGAACACCGTGACTTGGACCGGCAACAACCGCACCCATATGGTGCGCGTCCCCGGCCCCGGCCGGTTCGAGCTGCGCCTGCCCGACGGTGCGGTGAACCCCTACCTGCTGCAGGCGGTGATCATCGCGGCCGGTCTCTCCGGCATCCGCGCCCAGGCCGACCCCGGCCCGCGCCATGACATCGACATGTATGCCGAAGGCCATACCATCACCGACGCGCCGAAGCTGCCGCTCAACATGCTGGATGCGCTGCGCTTCTACGACAAGGACGACGGCCTGAAGGCGATGATGGGCGAAGAGTTCTCGGCCGCTTACCTGAAGATGAAACAGCAGGAGTGGAACTCCTTCGTCAATCATTTCTCCCGCTGGGAGAAGGACAACACCCTCGACATCTGATTCCCCGGTCTGGCCTGCGGGCCGGACCTCTACGGCCCGGGCAATGCCCGGGCCCTTTTTATTTGCGGCAGCGCCTGCCGCATATGCGCCGTGTTCACTTGGGGTGAAATTCTGCCTGTTTCCTATTGGCGGCGGAAAGGCAGAAAATGCCGGGTCTGGCCCCGGAAAGGGGACAAGAGGGTGTTGACGGTTAGGAAAATAAATTGAGTAATAGGAATATGTCTTGCCTCGCAATCAAAGATTGCTGCGGGGCGTGACCCGGAACGGATGGCAGCAGGGAGATGGCCATGAGCTACAAGAGTGACATTGAGATCGCGCGGGACGCGCAGAAGAAGCCGATCCAGGAGATTGGTGCGAAGATCGGGATTTCCAA